>Ga0302271_10002905_pt1 | contig 14997 bp, 9 predicted proteins | sample III_Bog_N1_1_FD_198767 | JGI IMG/M metagenome (GOLD analysis project Ga0302271, IMG submission 198767) | Peat permafrost microbial communities from Stordalen Mire near Abisko, Sweden - III_Bog_N1_1 | ecosystem: Environmental > Terrestrial > Soil > Wetlands > Peat | place: Sweden: Abisko... | reverse complement strand
TTGTTGCATGAAAGCATAAAAGACATTGCAGAATCAACTAAGTTCAATTCTCATTATTACATCTTTACAAAAGGCTTAAATTCCCTTCTATTATCTTTATGTGAATCCCTTCCCTCACTCTTTCAAAAAATGAAGTCATATTTCAAGCTACACTTAACACAAAAAGTAACAATTATTGAAGGTGAAGTATTTATGCTTCTTTTGAGGTACAATAAGAGAGAATTCAAAAGTTATTAGGCATGAACTGTTTATTTTTTTATCTGAAACAAAAGGGGAGAAATTTCAAATGAAATGCAACATAACATGTACAGGAGAAGAGATAAATATTAAAATTAAATGTTTTGAAGTGATAGAGAGAGAGAGAGAGGCATGTTAGCTAGATAATTACCAATACTATCATGAAAATATGCTTGTAAAAAAGCAGACCTTTTGTTTAGGAGCTTAAGTTATTGAAGTAGGATTATTTTGTTGATCGAAGTTAGATTATTGCTATTGAAAAGCTGGCAATTAAGTCAATTATGTTGATTATGAGGCTTATTAAGGATTAGAGTTTCTGCAAAAGGTAGTGCAACATGAAGAATCATTAGCAGATTCTCCACTGTTAGAATTATTATTGTTATCTTATTTTTTTTATGAATAATGATAGCATGCCAGTGAAATCTTAATTTCTTTAAGCTAAGCAAGGAGGCAGCTTCTCTTATCTAGAAGATTCGAATAAGCAGTAATGTATTGTTAGAAATCAGAAAGAATTAGTTTCTCAAAGAATAGATTTCTTCCTTGGAACATAAACGACGAACTTCTGAATTTGCAGAGCTAAAAGATGATTTTCAAGGAAAGTTTGGTGCGGTCATCGATTTTGTTTTTATTCAGCTTGTCGATGAGGGCATCGAGGAATCCGTGGGAGACTAACTTAGTGAGTTAATCTGTAGTCTGATTCTTGAGATTTGTTTCGTAATACTTCAATCCTTACAGTTCGTCTTCTCTTTCGCTAGAACTTAAGAATTTGAAATATTTACAGCAATCACTCAATTAGCTGAAAGAGACTTGACAGCATGGTTTTAAATGCTTTTCTCTGCTCGGATAAGGTATCTAAGCGTTTGTTTATTCAATATTGATTTCTCCTGCTTCTTACTCACCTTCTCTCACATCTTTTTCAACTTTTTCTTCTTAAACATCTTCCTCTTCGATTGTTTGATCATCATCTGCCATCTAATTCTTCAAGTTTTCATAGGGTTTATTGTTATCCATTTTGTTAGAGTGCTAATAAACCACCCCAGACTTAGATTGGCTAGCATCTTCTGTTGACTCAAAATGATAATAGTCATTAGTTTACATTGAATCAGACTCGTTTCCATTGAATTATTTCAGTAGAAAATGATCTTATCCATTCTGAAAGCTGTTGCTGATTTACCCACATTATTTAATAGCATTCTAAGGTCTCCTGTTTATTTCAGAGTTCACTCCATTCTGGCGCAATTCTTGTAGAGAATTTTATTTGTTTGTATCCATGTCAGAGTTTTATTTTTTTTGCCATGTGTTTTGTTTCTTTTATTTTTCTTTAATTTATTAGTTCCAAAAGGGAGGGAGCTAAACTACAGAAATAACTAAAAATTCCTTATCTTCACTTCTCCTCTTTTCGAATCAATCAGAAATACATTGATATTTACTCGCATTTTAAATGATAGATTCTATTTTTCTTCGATAACCCTTCTTTTTTCTTTCTAATTCTTAACTCAAAAGAAATTAGCTAAGAAATTACCACAAATTCTGCTGGCATTATTTAGTCTTTTCTCTTTCTAGTTTCTGGAATAGTTCCATGATAAGTAATTTGAACTTCGTATGAAATTAGAAATGCAATATTTCTCAGTTTTATCATGATTTATCTCGTATTATTGTCTATTGTGAGAACATAGATTAATTTATTTTTCACGTTCTTACTTTTTAAAAATTCCCTTGAAATAATTCCTATGCTAAACTGTTCTTTAAATGTTCTATTGATATTAAATTAAGTGTAAGAAATCTGTGTATTCTATTGATTGATTCTTTTGTGGAATTTGAGATAAAACGTAGCAGATATGCATTGAATTAAAATATATATTTTTGTGTTATTATTCTGTAATGGCTTGACTTATTAAATTGCCTTTATCTTAAAGCTCAAATACCCAATTATTATTTTTAGCAAAAGTAAATGATTAGAACTTTTAAAAAAATACTTAAAACAAAAAGCGAAAAAAGGAAGGAGTTTACAATATTATTGTTATTTTCAATATTTGGATAACCTTATTAATTACTTCCTTCATTTGATAATTCTCAAAAAATAGACAAAAATTCTGAAATTTGTTAATTTTTTTATATAAAATGTAATTAATAAAACCATTTCATATTAAAAAGAGGATAACTAGATAATTAAAGAATTGTGTCTTGATCTCTGCACACAAATTATCCGAATAATTATCATGAATTTCGTTCATTTTATTAGTGCAATCAGTTTATTAAAGCTGTTTAGACTGTATTTTTGTTTCAATGCGTTGCTGTGAATATCTTTGTCATGTACTCAAACATTGATGTTTTATCTGAGCTTTCCTTGAAGTTTTTAATGGATTTGATTATTTTATCAGTGCTCTGTCCTTTGAGTAAATTAATCATTTTCTGGATGTCGTTCAGCCTGTCATTCCCGAAAGTGCAGTAGATCATGTCTCTGTTTTACATTGAGCACGCTATCCATTAGATTAAAAATTTAAGTTGCACATCTCCATGGAAAGACCCACAGCCCCAGTTTCCTGTGACAATCTTATATTCCTTTGGAGTGTAAGCGGTAACTTAAAAACCAGTGAGAGCCTTCATGAGTTCTCTGAATATCATCTTGGGTTGGTATTGCAGGGCCAATATGTGTTCATGGAAGAATAGTGCATCAATCGCGACGATAACTGTGGCCTTACAGTTATTTGCAACATCAAGTTTTCTCTAGTCTACGAAATCCTCTAAAAAAACCAATTAACTTTGAGTAATTGACACCTTGATAACATTCAAACTGAATAAACCATTATTTACCTTTGAACGCAAAGGTCTATGAGTACCCTGCATAAGCAGAGTACCTCTCCGCTCCGATGATCATAATCGCTTCTTCATCTTCAATGCACTCACAGATCTAACAAGATATCAACAGCTCAGGACATGTCACAAACATGATTTCTTCTTGAACTCTTCCCGTGTCTAAGACTCCACCGCCAATGCATTGATTCGCGAAATCGATATGAATTTATTCAGGCTGCTAAAAATCTTCGATGGGCTTATCGTTGAATATTTTAATAGAAGAGTTGAGAGTCGGAGGGACTACGAAATTACTTTATTTTAAGTATTGCAGTCGCTTAATAATAACATTCAAGCCTAATTGTGCCTCCGTAGCACTCAATATTCTCTTGAAATAATTATATAGGCATTTAATCTTTTCTATCTTTGTTTCCATACGATATGGGCCATCGTACCACTATACTAGAGAGCGATATCTCGAATAATCGATGGTTCCGAAGAACATGTTAGCAAGCACACAGCTGATTTACCTTTTAGTAAACGTAGATGCTCCATTCTCAAATTATTTCAGTAAAACAGCAGGTGAGTCAATGAAAATAGTCTCTAATTCCAATGCCCTTGCTGTCAACTGAGGAATAAATTATTAAATAAAGTATATTTTTTCTTCTGCGCTGAGACCATCGTAGAAAATGCTGAGCACATTGAGATTTTGCTTGATATGTAGTTGATTCAGCAGATTTTGAAAAGTTTCTAAGAAATTCTGGAAGGTTTTTGTCTCTGCTAAGATGCGAATCAAGTAGATTCTGTAAAGCTACTCCCATTGTTCTTTTTTCTAAAAAGGTAATTTTGGGCAATGATTTTAGACAAGTGCCAGATGTCCACGGTGATGAGCGCAACTCTTTAGTTTATCATCTTGGTCCTGCTTTTCTTGGGAATCAGTCGATGCAGATAAAGTCTAGCCTATGAGAATACTCATGCTTTTTTCAGAAAATTAGTTTTAGTTGTATTGTGAAAAAAATGAAGGGAGGAAGAACTGCTTGCGAGGAAATAGAGGAAAAGTTGTTTAGGAAATTTCTTCTCTTGTGCTTATTTCGATAGAATGTAAATAATTCTTTTTGAAAACGAAAATATTGGGTAATATTAATTTATTCATAAGAGGGGGATGACATTTTAAAGAGACTTCAATAATCTCCTCTTCTTACCCACGCAGCATCAAAATCAGAATCGGAGCTGCTTAATCAACAGCCAATTTCAAGGGGGAAATTTCATAAAAAATGTAGAACACTTCATCTTGACAGCTTATGGAATAGTTTTCGATTTTGTTGTTGGTAACTTACTTGTCTTTGAAGAGTTTAAGTTCTTTTTTAAAGATATTTGAGAAATTTTAATGGGTTAAATCATTTGGCTTTCCAGAATTATTTTCATCGTTTTTTCGTTTTTTTAGGAATCAAATTTAGTTTCAATCCCACATTCAACTAAAAACAACAACAAGGATACTTATTTGTTCTGTTAAATTCTTTTGTACAGCTGGTACTCAATAGCTACATAGATGATTTAATTCAAATGTGAAATGATCAGATAAGCATGTATGGAGCTGGTTAGAAACATAGAAAGTACCTAGCATTTTATTTTAAAACCCCAAAAACACAAAGGCAGTCTTTTTAATAATTGAATTGTTGTCACTAATAATTTGATGGTAATTTAATCCCCCGATGTGCCAAACTTCAAGAATGCTTTTTTTTCTATGTTGGTTTCCCCTCTACCAGTGTAATGTAATTGTTTTATTGTTTTATTTGAGATGTTCTTATCTTTTAGGAATCTCTTATGAAAGTAATCTATTTGATTTTAAAGGGAAGGTTTTCTCTTTAAAAAAACGACTGTTCTTGAGAATTCTGAGAATTGAACTGCATTAAATTGCTTACTTTCATTCAATATTAATAATTTAGAATTACAAAAAAGAGCAAGGATACAAATTTTTGGGATTTTAACAGTGACGGGAGATTCATGATTCTTCTCAAGATCTTATTTTGCAATTTATCTAAGTAACTTTCAGACATATTTCTTAGTTTCCTCAAATGCCGTATTTTTTTAAAGGCAGTTTATAGAGGAAAAGTCAGATTAATTTTTAATTGAAATTATCAAGAAATCTTCTGGAAACTGTGAATGAAATTACATTTACTTTAAATCAACTCCTCACTAAAAAGGTTAAAATTTTACTCTGGGGATTTGTTTCTTTATTTGATAAAGAAGAGCTAATAAACCATACTTTCTTGAGAAACAGTGTCTACTTCTTTTTCATCTAATGTTTCTTTATAAATTTATCTTTACCAATTTGTGTAAAAAGGTATTTATTTGATTTGAAAACTCCATTTCTGATACTTAAGATTTTCAAAGATTTTTTACAACACTAGCTGATTTTATTCGTCTTAGGATTTTACTTTGAATTATGCAAAAAAGGTTGATTAATTTACGCTCGTAAATTAGTAATAATGTTCAACCAGTTTCATTTATAAATAACTAAGTCAATCAGCTGTGCCTATTTTCACCCCATTTTTCTATTTGATTAGATTTAATCTTTGCATATGAGCTGGGTCTTTAATTAAAAAAGAATAATCACAGTAGTATTTGAATTTGCAATAATAATTTTCCTTTTTCATTTCTAAAAATTAATCAGCAAAGTTCTACTAGAGTATGACACATTGATTCTACTGGGGAAGAAATATTTTTTAATCTCAAATAAAAAGTATCACAATTTGAAGTTCTTTAGAAATAATCAAAAATCATGAAGAAGACCTTTCCATTTCCTCAGACCAATAAAGGGTAGTATTAGAGGAGAAGAGGAAGCTCAGAAGTTTCAATTTATCCGCTAACATTGAGTGAACCCCCGTGCATGATATCGCCATCTCAAAACCATGAAAAAGATTCTCTGATTTAGGAAGGAATCTTACAATCACCAAGCGAGAAACGAGAAGAAATACTGCAGAATGAAAAACGTCACTAAGTTGCTCTTATGAATAACTTCTATTTACGTAAAATTTGTTCTTCTTTCAACTCATTCAAACAAATCTTAAGTTGCCAGATTTATGAAATAGGAACTCTAACTGAAGACTCCAAGGAGAAAGAGGAAGAAGACGAAAATGATGATGATGAAGATGAAGATGCTTTTCCAGATAATATTGAACCTTTCGAAAAGAAAAGGAAAAGCATTACAAAGTTTGAGTTCTTGAAAACTGATGAAGATGAAATCCATGAAAAAAGCATATTCTAAGCGGAAGCTTCAACTCCTGCTAAATCCAACAGGAATAATGGAAGTCGATAACAAACCCCTTAGACACCTAAATATCTTGTAGAAAAATTAAAGAAATTGAAGGGTAGAACTAGCAACTAATTTGAAATGGCTCGCTTGAGATCAGTGTGTGAACTGCCTTATCGCTCAAGCTTCCCTCGACCGAGCTTGTGGAAACTAGCGCTTCGAAATAGTTCCAACAAAGAGAAAGGCTTGAAATCCGTCAAAGATTGCCAGCAAAAATCAGGTTTTTTTAATTTAATCAGCACACTCCTGAAAGTTAAACACAAGTTTATGCTATTCAATATGTAAAAAATAACCTCTTTATCTCTAAATGAGCATAAAATCATAGCCGATTTATCTGATGCCATGAATCATCTAGTATCCACTCCAAAATCAACCGTATCCCTCATGGAAACCTTTGTCGAAGCATATTTTCATCCAGCGTCAAGTTTAATGTTTTTCTTTAAATTTCTCCTAGCACTGCTCACTCTCTTCAACCTTTTTGCCATCCCATTAGTGATTTCTTTCGAGATTGATTCCTAGTCTTTTAATCTAACTTTTATGCTCTCATCCTCACTGATATTTATTCTTGAAATCATAATTAAATTCAAAACTGCGTTCTTCGATAAAGGAGAAATCGTTTCGTTGCCATTGAGGATCGTAAAGAGGTATTTTCTGAACGAATTTTTCGGTGATTGCGTCAGTGTAGTTGGATTGCTTCTGGGGATAAACACAAAGTTTTTCTCTCTTCTTTTTCTGCTGAGAATACGGAATTTAGCAAAATATTTTACAGAATTTGACTGCCACTTTTTCTTAACAGAGAGATTCAATGCTAGCTGGACGCTCTTAAAGCTGTTTCTTTTCATCGTGGCTATGGCACATTACTTTGCATGCTTATTCCATTTCACAGCCATCATTATGCAAGATTTTTTTCATGAATACACATGGCTGAAAGATCTCGCGATAGAAAATGAATCTTGGAAGCTCCGCTACAATTATGCATTATATTTTTCATTTATTACCTGTATTACAATCGGCTATGGCGATATTACCCCACAGAATTCACTTGAGAGATCAGTAGTCATCTTATTTAGTCTCATTTCAACAGGCTGCTTTTCTTATTCCATTAACATAATCGGCAGCATTTTCTAAAATCTCTTCAACAAAAATAAAAAATAAAAGTAACAAATAAATTATTCTTATGCAAAAATGACAAATGAATATTTAACTTTATTTAAAATGATGATTTGCTGTGATTATTGGTAGAGAAATGAGATACGACGCTATTAATTTCATGGGAAAGAGGCAAGTAAGTAAAAGCCTGTAATTGAAAGTACTAAAATACATAGACTACCTCTTTGAGAGAGAAAAGGACTCTCCAGAGAGTGGTATGGTTGTGCTAAATTAAATCCCCAGCCATTTGAGATCTCAATTATTCTAGGATTTCTATGGAAAGTACTTGCTCTAAGATAAATATTTCTCGCTGAACTACGGAAAGCAGACCCTCTAAAAATTGAGTTTGAAGATGAGGGAGAAAATGTATGGGCCAGGAGAGATAATTTTTGAGCAAGGGGAAGAAGACCATAGGTTGTTTTTCTTGCTGCAAGGCGAGTGCGAATTTTACTTGCAGAATAAAGAAAACTCTAAATAGGCAGAGTTTCAATCGATTGCATAGACTGGAGTAAAAAACAATAAATTCTTATTATTCTTGATATCTCAAAAATTTCTCTTTTGATTTTTGATAGTCCGAAAGCAAATTCTTTGGTTACAAAGAGTTCATTTCAGGTCAACCAAGAGAACTCAGCTGTAGGTCTATCAATGTTGCCCATTTATTTTACTGCTCAAGAGATGATCTCATATCGATTCTTAAAGAAGATCCAACTAATTATGTAAGCAAATTTACTCTTAACTTGATATGAAAATGGGGGAGATAAATATTTCTTTAAAAGCAAATAGACTTTATTGAGTTAAAAGAGCATCCTTATTCTATTATTTCAATCATTCAATAGGAGCAGTTTTGTCAGAGAAAGGATGGGTATCTACTTTACCAAAAAGATTCAGGTGAAAAATGTTTTGGATGCTAAAAATATGAGCATTCCATACTTTCATGTCCAAAGATTCATCTCAGAAGGAATAAAGAGATCATCATCCTTAGAAACAACTACTCTGCCATGCAATAGCGCTCTGACGAAATCAAGCGAATCAGGCCAAAACATTAAACGAGGGTTAATTTGCAGGTCTGTTCCTTTGAAGCTAAAAAATGGAAACTCAAATAGATCGCATTGAATAAAAGCTAAAATTTCTCTGATGAGCTTATCGATGAGTTGCTCGCATAGTCTGATTTGTCTGATAGAACATTCTCTTTGAAGTACCCAAAAGTACATAAATAAAATTAGCAGTTGAATTTCACTTATTTTTTGAGTTTCATACAGACAGTTTATCTGATAATAACTTTTTTGGTGTAGTTGATTCTTGTAGGAAATCAAATCACGATTAGTTTTAGCGATTCGGAATATGAAGATTGTGAAAATTCTGAGGAAGATGACTAAACTGAAAAAGAAGAAATTTTCTAAAAGAAAAAAAAATCAAAAAAAGAATTACAAGAAATCTCTTCTGGTAGTTAATCAGATTCTTCAGAGGAGGAAGAAAAAGAGAGTAAAATGTATGATCACAAGAACAAGAAAGAGGATGCTATTCAGGATACTGAAAAGAATAACCCTGTGGAGAATTAGAATAATTAAATCAAAGAGAATTTCGAGATAGACAATAAACCAAATTCAAGAATAATAATAGAGAGTGAACTCTCCAAAGTTATTGGTTTGACAGAGTCTGATCCTGTTGAAAAAGATAAAGGAATTCCATCAATTTAGGTATCTTCGTCACTAGAATCAGCATCATCAAAAAAGCAAAGTAGAAACAAAATATCCTTTAAAAAAATAAAATCTTCAGAAGATCAAACGCACTCATAAAAATCGTCATCTTTCATTGGTTCCTACTTTTAAACGATTCCTCAATCAGATGGTAATAATCGTCGCAATAACCCTCCTTCACTGGAAATTCTGCAGGAATACGATGAAATGACTCTCACACCAGCCCAAATGAGTGTGAAGAAATCCTCAAGAGAATTTAAAGATAGGAAAAATCTGCTTGGCTTCGAAAACATAAAATAGCGAACAAGTGAAGTTGTTGTGAATAGTATTTAGAATATATTTTAGCATTAAGGGAATTTAGCAGTAGCTACGAAGAATAGATTTAGCAGTGAACTTAAGGAGAGGTTGGAACCTAAAACATTTAGAAAAGCTAGTATTATGACAATGCTTGAAAGCAGAAAAAACTAAAAAGATAAGTCATTCCTCAAATCAAGCAATTTACTCCGCTAGTTATCTTCATCGCTGTCGTCCTCCTGCTAAATATCTAAGACTATGAATTCAAATAGAAGCAGCCATCATGCATCGACATTTTTCAGGGTAAACGAAATCTCTAGTTTTTGCTGATAATTCATTCAATTTTTTCTTGTTTTTTTCTTCAATTCTTTGTGGATTTTGAAAGAGAGATAAAGGACATGAGTTGTCAGTAATTAGATAAGAGGTAATGCAAAATCAGAATTAACAAAAGAAACTACAATATCAACAATAGTAATAATAATTCTATCAATCTCGATTATCATATAATTCCGAAAAAAAAGCTATCGAGTAGATTATCTAGATCATTCAAGGAATCTATCACAAAGATAGTTCTCAACGAGAATTAGCTTCAACTAATCTGCTATGTTATTGTAGACTGCCCAAAGCAAAAAGAGAATCAGGTGATAGAGGAGATAGTAAAAACTATACAACTTTTATTCAGCCAAGTTTTTTCATGAGAGAATCGATAAATAACAGTAAAAAAGAAAAGACTATCCTGATAAACGAGAAGCATAACAATAATATTCAGCACAGCAATACGGTAAGTACAAATCATGATCATACTCATGTGCCTGATACATTAGTAGGGGAGCTATTCTAGTATGATTTTGAAGTCATGAAAGAATACACGAAATATTTTCCACACAACAATGCTTCCAAAATTTGTGAAGAAATCGCCAAGGAGAGGTTTTTTCCTAAATTATCAGTTAAAATAAGAGCGCAAAGCAATGATTTTACTAGAATATCTAAAGATCTCAAATATTCAGGTAATCTGTATAAGTCTCTCTTACATAAAAGTGGGCTTGCATGAAAAAATTGAAGATTTTACATTATTGTATCCAAAACCTAACGATTGCTGTAAATATGTTTCTATGTTTTCTTGATGAACATGTGCTTGATGGGAGGATAAATAATGACATAAATATGTTATTAATTGATCATTTTGCATTTTTTTATTTATTTCAACTTTCAACAAATTTAAAACTCAAGAAATCTCTCTTTCTTTTTTGCTTAATACTTCAGCCATATGAATACGCCAATTGTCAAACATAAAAAATAATTAAATCACTTATTAGTTCTCCTGATACCTCCACCGATGCCAATTTCATGGATGAATGCTCAGGGAATGCCTCGATTTCTGTTAGCATAAACACGACTTATTCTCTGTTAAGCTCGTTAAACTTTTCAGAAAACAGAACAACAGATCCTACAACCTCGCTTCCTTCTTTTTAAACTAATTATTTTCTCTTGAGTTTATCTTGGATTTCATATCCTTTGAGAACTCCTTTTTAGGGAGGATTTAAATCTTTTGGGAATTTACCAAGCAAGAGAGTATTGTAAACCTTTGATTCAGTGATATCTCCAGGTAGAAAGAATCCCTTTGCTTAGATGGCCTTATTCCTCTGTTATTCTACTTCATCTTTGCTAATTTGATTTGGTTTAATTGATAAGTATGGCTTTTCATTAAACTTTGCGATTTAAAACTCTTTGCGAATGTTTCTGAGATTAGCATTCGTGATATATGAATCACAGGAATAGCACCAAAAACTAAGATCAGCAAAGCTCAAAGCAATGTGATGTGTGAGGTTATTTTAGTTATGTGCTGCCATGTGCCCTTTCACATATCGACTACAGAATATTTTTTGACATTCTAAACAAATCCAATTTTCTCCTCTGTTTTCGCAATCTTCGCAGGGCATACTGAAGAGTTGTTATCCTAAATTTTGCACCATGTTAATGATAGATATATCTAATTAGAGAGCATGAGGACAATCTGTTTTAGGTTCAACAGCAAATGCTTCTTCTCCAGTGATTGGATCGACAAGAGTGTTTGGATTCTTCATATCCATTTTAGCTGATTTTTGTTAAAGTGACTAGGAAAAAGAGCTAATTATTTTTTTATTTTCTTTCTTTAATCAAATAAACAGAGAGAATTGCTTGCTATTTTTGGATGATATGTGTCTACAGCAAATATTTTTGATTTCAAAGAGGGGTTTAGTAAATAAGAGATGGCTGTTATCTCGAACTACATTATCTTTAATTCTTTATTATTCTCATAAAAAAATGAATTGACTATTGATAGGAGCCACATCTTGCATAAGATTGTTTTAGCACATTTTCAATGCTAACTAGAATATGAGAAAACGAAGATCTGTTTAACAATCTTAGAAAAAAGTAAAATCAATTTGAAATAGTTAATTTTCAACACACATAACATTGATTCATTTGTTTGGAGATTATTATTGAAAGGCATAGAACTAATAATACTGTTTGCTTTACTGATTAACTTTCTATAAAAGTGGTATATTTCAAACATCGTAAATATCTAGTAAAATACTGCGTCATTAAGGGGAGAAAAAAAGCACACTTTCAGCTCAACAAGAATCAAAATCGTCGATCAAACACATCAAAAAAACAATTCATAATGTTGTTGTATTGGGTTTCTTTTTTGAAATGATTTCCATAAAGCGATTAAGTTATTTTTGGATTTGTTAGAGCTGACCATAACATGAAGAATGCTATTTTTTATCAATATTATCATTTTCAAGGAGAATCGCTTGTAGATTCATTAATAGAACCTCCTTTGAGTCTATTCCAATGAAATTAAATAATCCTACCTTTTTATCCAGCGTATTGTTGTTAATTAAATTTGCGGGATGTTTGAACTAGAATCTTAAATAAAAAATCAAGGAAATAATAATAAATCTAGCGTTTAATAGAACTTTGGAGAGAAAGAGAAAGAAAAACAAGAAGATTTAATAGACCCATAAGGAGCATATTCACTTGAACGAAGAAGAGAAAACCACTGAAACTTCCTAAACTTCAATTTACAAGGCTCGTTCTGTTGAAATATATTTTAAATAAAGATCAATATCATTTTATTGGATTAAACGTTATAAGGCACACATATTTTAAGAAGGTATTGAGCTTAAAACTGCAAAACTACTTCAAGCAATAAACCTAAAAATTCCAAAGGAGAATCTGAGTATTAAAATTGTTGTCATCCTCTTTTTGCTGGAAACAAAACTATCGAGACTTTAAAGACAATGAAAGGAATCTTCAAAACCAAAACAAATCTCTTGAGGCTAACTAAAACGACAGTTCGAGAAAGAAATTTCAGCTAAAATCATATGAAAATGGTTAAAATTGAGTGTGGATCCCTGGAGAAAGAATCATTGAATTTTCTTAAATCGATGCATTACAGTTTGATATCAGTCTCTTCAGCATTAGTACACATCAAATAAAGCTAAATGCCACCATCGCAATGGATGCTTCAAATAATCGATGAAACCAAATAAAAAGCGAGGGAATTCAATATCAAGAAAAAGGAAGATAAACATTTTTATGATAATCTTTCTTCGAAAAATATCAACAATGACATTCACTTTGAATTGATAAACATCTTAAACCTCCTATCGACTCTGGTAAGCAATGTTTCTTATTAGCGCTTGATTGTCTCAAAGAAAGAAAAGAAAATGACAACTAAAAAATGAATTATTTAAATAACTAATTTCATGTAAATTTTTGACTCAATTCTGTCCAATTAAGAGACTAGACAATTAATTTTAAACTTTTAAAGCGTATACCCACTCTCCCCCCACCTCCCTTGTTTTATTCTTAAACTATCGTGGGGTTTGCTTCTTTTGGAATATCACTTTAATCTTTGATTGGTTTTTGATGTAATCTTATGAGAAATTGTTTATTTGGATATTTTCTTAGATAAGCTAATGCGCATATGCAATAAAGACTTTAAAGTCCTTGAAATCAGCTTAGTAAAATGACGTCAATCAAGACACATTAGATGAAGAAATAGAGTGCCCACTGGAGAGCGTAGTGAGATTAACAAACAAATTACTCAAAGTGACCAAGACAATTGTGAGAAATAATTCTGCTGTTTCTCTAGGAATGAATGATTCCAAGTAATTCATTGACAATCTCATCCTCCTTATGATAGTAGATCGCATAAATAATAGTATTTTAATCATATTTTCTGATTATTTTTGTATGAAATTAGGAGTCTGGAGCAGTTGGAGTTTTGGAAGAAAAAATATTCAAGAATTGCATTGTGATCATCGAAGCCTGCTTGATTTCGAAGAATTTTGTGTTCAACGCTGATGAATTGATGAATTTCAGGTAGCTGCTAGAAAAAGCCAGTCATAGGGAACTCAGTCATCTTTTGAGAGTCCTGGCATTACTAGTCCTTGAAGTTAATGATAAATAAATGTTCCGTGTGCTTGTGCCTATGAGCGGTATGAGTTGCACAGTTAACCACATTGTGATGAATCATTCGCTGCTTGTGGATACGCCTTCATTCTTAACTAAAGTGCATGAAGTTGCGCTGAGTATAATTGAGACAATGACATAATTCATGGAATGCAGGAATGAAGCATAGCTAAGGGATACGATTGACGCTTTGAACAAGGGTTATGCTTTGGAACGAAGTGGGTTGTGTGTTAAAGAGCTACAGAGAATATTTGTGGATACGGAGTTCTCCTTTCAATACAGAAATTTATTAAATAAGAAATTCATGATCGAGTATTGTCTCAAGAACTCGAGTTTAATGGAATTGCTGTTTATATTGTAAAATCTGCTGACGGGCAGGAAGAAGGTTGTTGTGTAAGATGAGCTCTTGCAGCGAGAGTTCATCGAGAATGTCTTAGAGAAGTTATTTGATATTCTTTTCCACAGGGAATTTAACATCGACGAGATCGTTTCCGAAGAAGACGAAGATTCATAAGATATTTGCTTCACAGCGAGGATACAGTTACTGCGATTGATTATTAATTTCTGCGACAGAGATGATGCCAATATTCAACTCAAATCGAGATTCATTTCGACAACAGAACACTTTTTGCTTTAAAATATTGATATTCCATTGATTCTATACCTTCACACAGATCACTAAAAGCAATAGAATCTTTAACCTTAATCGATTGATAAGCATGATCTCTATCCCCATCATGTTTAAACAGCAGCGAAAAACAATGATCTGAATAACTTTTAGATCAAAGACTGCATTTCGTATAATAAAAAACTAATCGAGCAGTGTTCCAATACAGATATCCTATCCCATGAGGATTACTTAAAAAATCTAGATAATCCTCACTGGAAGTAGCAGTTTGAATAGCTATCCTTCCCAAAAGTTCTTAATAAATAATCAATCCTCCAGTACAAGAAAAACAGATTGGAATGTGGGTGGGAGCAAAAAGGACTAATGCACAGAATCATTGATACACTCAAAACTGTAGGCGATAATTGCTAGCTACGATTCTG
>Ga0302271_10002904_pt1 | contig 14998 bp, 8 predicted proteins | sample III_Bog_N1_1_FD_198767 | JGI IMG/M metagenome (GOLD analysis project Ga0302271, IMG submission 198767) | Peat permafrost microbial communities from Stordalen Mire near Abisko, Sweden - III_Bog_N1_1 | ecosystem: Environmental > Terrestrial > Soil > Wetlands > Peat | place: Sweden: Abisko... | reverse complement strand
AGGAGTAGTTCATTGAACTGTCAGTTGATAGATTCAGAGGACATGAAACACTATTCTAGCCAGGGATTGCTGGAGTTGATTAATCAGGTCTCACTGATGTCATTGCTTTTGTCTTAAATAAGTTCCCTAAAGAAGCTCAACAGCAACTCCTTAACAACATCAAAATCACTGTAGCAATTTTTATTTATTTAAATTAGATGTCTGAGTTTAAATTATTGAAAATAGGGAGGAGGAAGTGTTTTTCAAGGACTAGCAACAAGGATAAAGTCTGATTTAACATCTTGCTTTGAATCTGGATGCTCGATTTAAATATCCTTAATATCAGAGCCTGTCTTTGGATCATGGATGGGTATGTAAAAAGCGTATGCCTAATTCGGTACTTAGCTCAATCCGTATTTTGTTAGTCGCAAAGAATATTTAGAAACAGGTTCTTTGGAAGGGTTATTCAAACCAAATCCTTTCTCAAATGCTTTCATCCCTTATTGAAAGTACTTTTTATAAAAGATCAGATCCTCATTTTTTGTTGTCTTTGTAATTTTGTTTGTTGAGCAATCTTACTTTGTGGACATAAATGTATTTTTCAACAACTTTAAAAATATTTAAACTAGCCAAGTAGATAGCAATCATTCACGAATAGGATTGACTAATTAATCATTTTTTCATTTAATTAAAAAACATTGTTTAATTAGAAGAATACTACATTTTGAATCAGGATTTCTAATTAAAAGAGCTTAAACCAATTAAATCAAGTTAATTGCAATCCACCAATCAGAAGAATTAACTGAATCAAAGTCTCTGACAGCTCTTCTAGAACTTAAGAAAGGCTTGGCTAATCCACTTTTATGTCTCTGGCAAAGATAAATAGTGGAGACTCTAAGTATAGTGAATCAGAAGGAGAAACAAGAATGAGTGTCAATCCTTCTGTTGACCATTCGTAACTCATTAAAATACTTCTTTTTTTTATCATTTTATCTTTTTTTCATAGATTGCTCTCAAATTACAAGTCCAATCATAGCTAGAAGTAAAAACGGATTATAAACAATAGACAAAAGAGTCCTATTGAATAAATAGAAGGACTTAAGTGGGCTGCTCCAAGAATAATAGACCCGAACAGGAATCTAAAAAGCATCTCTCAAAATAAAGATACTTTCAATAAAAAGAATAAGGATGGCTTAATAAATCAGAGTTCCTCAAACGCATAGAGTTAGTTTCTCTTTTCCTAAGACAAATACAAGAATAGTGATGAATAATTGAATGAAGGAAGGCATTTTTATTAGAAGATGAGTTTTGGTGAGGTTCCGATTATGTTAGGGAGAAATAATGACCTTGGATAACATAATAGAACATAAATTAACCAAAATGACATTTAATAAAGCGATGATAAAGAGAGCAGGATGGGAGAAGCATTTGAGAAGATTAACTTAAGAAAGCAGCAGTTTAATGAGTTATCCTCTATGAATGAAGAGGAAATAATGAGTTTCTTTCGCTCTTATGTTGTCCATAATTCAGAAAATACTCCTCTTTAGTAGATAATTGACTCAATTCATTTGAAGATTGAAACTACTAAGTAATACGTTTACTTTGGTGAGGTCATTAACAGACAACACATTGGAAAAGGTAAACTTATTTTCAAGTTGAAAATTATAAACGTTCTCAGCTTAAAATCTCTATTTTTTAAACTAATCAAGGAATTATGCTTTATCCAAATGGGAGAGTTTATGAAGGAGAATGGTAGAATGACTGCAAATTCGGAAAAGGATATGAGCTGTTCCCAAATGGAAATGAATATGAAGGATATTATGTGAATGGAAAAAGCGAAGGTGTGGGTACTTACACATGGGCTAACAAAGAAGTTTATTAGGGCCAATGGCTTGGAGGATTTAAGCATGGGTCTGGAATTTGGAGAGGAAGAAAAGGAGATTCTTACATCGGAGAGTGGAACAGAGGAAAAGCAGATGGCTACGGTGTTCACACTTGGTAAAATGGTGAATGAGATATTTTAGATTATGGGATTCTAGTTCGTTTCTAACTGAATTAATTTCTTTCTTAGGTGACAGATATGAAGGCGAATTTAGGGGCTGTTTAAAACATGGCAATGGAAGTGAAAAGTTTTCGAATGGAGATAGTTATTCAGGGATGTATGTGAATGGTAGACCAGAGGGATAAGGGTAGTATTATTGGAGCAACGGAAGCTCATATGTTGGAGAATTTAAGAATGGTCTGAGGCATGGGAAAGGTAGATAATAATTAAATTTGATAATTGAAGAAAATTCATTGGTATTTTTGCTGTAAAGGAATATGGAGGAAGGATACTATGGTTGGTGGTTAATCAGAATAGTATGAAGGAGAATATTAAAATGACAAGAAGTGTGGAAAGGGAGTGTTTATTTGGAAATCAGGAAATCAATATTGTGGTAACTTTTTTGATGACTTACGTGATGGATACGGAGAGATGTATTGGAAAGATGGCACTACGTATAAGGTGAATTTAGATTCAGTTATGTTAACATAAGCTTAGTTTATGTGATTTTAGGGTAATTGGAGTAAAGGAATTCAGAGTGGAGAAGGGGAGGTCAGTGCACCAGGATAGCCTATGTTAAAAGGAATTTTCAAGGGTTCAGAGTTTCAAGGAAATACAAACTCACATTAAGCATAATACAAAGACTAATAGATGCAGAAAGATTATCTTGATCCACTCAATGAGAATAGGAGCAATAGACAATAAATATCAAATTAAAGGCACTAGAAATTCTAAAATTTTCCAGCATAGATTTAAGGAAAACACAAGGCTGACAAAATGTTGTACGTACCATAGATTCTACAATATTCTGAGTGGAAGGGATAATCTAAAGCAAATAATTCGCAGCTTCAATATCCTCCTGGAATTTCATAAATTTCAGACTCAATAATCTACCCTTAAAGATAAGAAAGAAATGCAAATTTTCGTGGGAATTAAATATCTTCAAGAGAAGAAGAGCAACTAGCTATTCTAAGTGATTTAACAAATATAACTCACCTAAATCAAGAAAATGATATATCCTATGAACTTGAGAGCACATCGAAAAATTTAAATAACAGATTTGTAGGAAATAATCTTAACAATTAACATTTTAGTATTCCAAATAATATTTCCACAACATCCACTATTTCTCCTCTGAATAGATTCAAATTATCACCAATTCGACTCAAAACAGAATAATTATCTCCTAAATCATCAATTTCACCATATAAACCTTCTATTAAAATCAAAACTAAATCACAAAATTCAAATATTAAAATACGAGATCCTTCTCCAGTTAATTATTAATCATCTTCCTTCATTTGCAAGACTAGCAATTCAAATAAAAAAATATCAACTCCGTCGTAGCTAACTAAATTGAGATCCATAACTCCTTCTGTAAGTGTGAAACACAACAGCCATAGCAGGAGTAGCCATAAAAAAATATTACCTAGCTTAGTATCAGCTGAGAAATATCACTCATCTTAATCTCCAAAATACTCAAATAAAGACAAAAACAAAAAAATATTGCTAAAAAAGCATGAAATATTAGTATGGAACAGTCTTCGTCCTAAACTCTGCATTCCTAATAATGCCTTGAACAATTTAAAAGATAAATAAATCGTTGAAAAAATCAGGGAAATACTACATCCGCCTCTCTGGAAACCAGCCGGCCTCCACTTAGTTTAAACTTCTCCTGAAAAAGAAAACAAATCAAGATCTGGAAGTAGATGAGAAACATGGATGTTTTATTTATTGTATAGGTTATGTCTTAATAAAGAATGAAAAATCCTTAATACATAATTTCTGGCATTTGTACTTTGTGTTTGATATTAATAATCAGCATTAAGACTTTAAAAGAGAAGATTCTTAAAAATGTTCTAAAAGGACAGTATGATAAAAATATAAACTAATGTAGCTGATAAGTTAGAAGGCAAAGTACAAATTGCTTTGTAAGCCTGAAAAGAAGAAGAAAAATTAAAAGAGAAATTATTATAAAAGCAATTCAATCTATTTGCTGTTCATACAACAGGTGGAAATTGTTTGAACTCTTGCTTCATGCTTTATCGTTGCATCTGCATTGCAGCTATGCTAGATCTTTTACAGAGAAGTTTAGTAACTAAATCAGCATCCACTTCCTACCTGTCTTATCTGCCCTTCCAAGTCTGAGCAGTTGGGTAGTATTTATTTACAAATATTGCAGAAGAGTTAGAATAGATTTATTCCTTGGCTTTAATTCGGAGATACTTGTTAATTTCTTAAGTTTATTGTTGGAGTATTTGTTCATTGGGATAGTAATGCAACTCCAAGAAAAAACCATGCTGAAGATCAAGTAACTCGCAATCAGTAGGTTCATAGACAGCTCCTACAGATGAAAGATTCATTACATATTTGATTCCTTTCCAACAAGGCTCCTAAATATAAAATTCTTCATTTTATTTTAGATTATTATCAAGGAGTTTCTCAGTTATTTAAGAGGAACTAGGATAAGGAACTGCTTGAATATTTTGATTTGTTTTAATTGGATTTGAATTGATAGAGGAATACAGCTATTCACTGTTTTAAGAGTAATTATCAATGAAGGATTCTGTGCTTGGAGCAGAAAGAATCTCTTTTTTGTAAATAATTTCTTGGAATTAAAGCTGGGAGGAATTATCATTACTGATTTCTTATTTAACGTCAAGGCTTTGCTATCTTTACAAACGCTAATGTTTGATAACTTGATTATTAGGTAATTATTAACTTAGGCTGGCTGACATTTAACAAAGATTTAGCAACTCATCACCTTATTCTCCCGATTATTCTAACCGATTCTTTTAGCTTTAGAGCAGGAGATTCAGGTTGATTTAAAGAAAGTTTTTGGCATAGAATTTATCAAGGAAAGGAGCAACTCCAAAACGAAGATGGACATGTTCATAGAAATCCATAGACATTTTGAGATTTTCAAGTGCAGATGCAGATATCCCAGTTTTTAAATACACTGGGGATTATGAGTCTTACTTTCTCCAAAAAATGTTGAACTTGTAGCTCATCTTAGGGAGATGATTGAGGATTTCAGTTGCCCTATCAAGACTCTCATTTCTTTCATCGTCTGTAGGATTTCCTAAATCAAATACTATTTCTTCATGTTCTGATTTTTCAGCATAGTTTTCTTCCCTCATCAAAACTTGACAAAGACTCCTTGCTTTTTCAAACTTTGTAGCTGTGACATTACTTGAATTTAAAGCGTTGGCAAAGCTAGATGGAGACATGCTTGACATTTATCGTTTTTGATAGAGATTCAACTCAGCAAAATATTGGTTTTTTGAGCAGCCCATGACACCTAAAAAATAATTTAAAGGATGGGAAGGGTTTTTATAAGTCGATTTGAATGTATGGAAGTACTACAGGTCAAATAAACTTTCTCCAATGCATGTTTTTGTCAAAAGAGAGAGGTCTGTCGTTTCTTGACTCATAGATTTCGATGGATGGCACACTGTTTGCAATTAATTAGGAATTTTCACCTGACACTTTGAAATTCAAAATATCTTTTATATTATTAATAAATTATCTACTTTCCCATTCCTCCTTTTCTCTTTATTACAGACATACTCTCTCTAGCTTACAAATAAAATTCGTAACTTCAATAGAAAACGCCTCGTGAACATTTTCTTGACATTGATCGTACTATTCTCTCTTTTTCTCTCATTAAAGCTACCTTTGAAAGAGAATAGAAGCTAGATGTTCAGTCTTTTATGAATTTCTTGAATAACCCTAACGCTTTTTTTTCTTTTGAGTTTGATGTTCATAACGCTGCAAAAGAAATTCAGGTGATGATATATTCTGATACCCCTCAATTCAAAATCATCCATAAGGTTTAATCTGACAGAATAGCAATATCCTTTTAAACTTAACCTCATTTGCTTCCATTCTAAGAGATTATTTGTAAGTTAAAATTATCTATCAAACAAAAACCTTTTTTGTTTGCCTAATTTGAAACTCTAAAAGATACTAAATTCAATGTGCTCTTCACAATTTACTGTTCAAACTCTTTTTTACTAATGAGAAACATACCTAAGGATAAGCAGAAGTATTTTATGTAAGTTTAAGCAGCTTCTAGAAGAACATGATAATAGTTTAAATCTTGATCTATTGTCAAAGGATCTTACAAATTAATTAATTGATAAGTATGCTCAAATATGCTTGATGATTTGATCTCAAGTTAAAACATAAAAACATTAGCATACCTTACATATTCTTAACAGCCCATAAGCATTAGGATGATCACATCCTTTAATGGCGTTAAGATTCTTTATTTGGTTGCTTGGAGTTTCATTAATGCGTTTGTACAAGATATTTTAATAAATTAAGCTTTGCGTTAGAACATCAAGAATTACAGCTTTAATGATTATCTATCAAAATGTAACAGCCTTTTTCTTTTATTTTCTTGAAAATATAATTTTCTATTTGTAGCCAACTTGTTACTTATCCTGAGATTCATTTGACCTATTTCCTTTTGCTTCTTTTTATTTTGTAAAAGTGTTTCATATTTACCATTATGAAAATAGAGTTTCATTACAATTAAAAGAAGATTTTCAATGTGTGAAAGAGAATAGACAAAACTGCAGTAAATCAAATTAGCTTGATCAATCAAATCTGGTTATTATTAGCAGTCATTCGAAATCAATTTCAAATAGACAATTCCCTCCCAAACCTTCTGGATTTCGATTAAAAAGAAGCCAGCTGACAAATTCCTTTGGAGAATTGCTTAAATATTAGAAAACAAAAGAAAGGACTTCAAATATTTTTTTATTTTAGTTTTTCTGTGGAGTTTTTGAGGATGAAAAAAGTTCAACTTAATAGTATTGTCCCACTTAATTTTTGCAATAATAACATGTTATTCAGATAAAATTAATATTTAAATAATAATTTTGAAGAAATTCATAGATTTAGATATTTCGCTATTTGTTCACTCGATGGTTGGTTTTTTCATTAGTAATCAAGAAAGGAGTTTTCCCTTATTTGCTAATTAAATATTCATGTTTAGTATTATTGGATAATCCCAGATTAACTAATAAATTTACTCTCAATTCAACGGAATCTATTTTAATCAATTGAGATCCTAATGTAGTAGCTACCAGATATTAGATTTAATTGCAAATTTATTTATTGGATAAAGTAGAAACAGACATTAAGATATCATTAATATGAGTATTATTTAGATTAAAAGTTTAAAAAAGAAACTGATAGTAATTTTTTATTTTTAGACATTATCTTTTATCACAAAAACACAAGTTAGCCCCTTATTGTTAATTTTCCATTAAATTTATAAATATTTCAATATTTCAATACAAAAACTGTTTTATTAATGATTCACATAAAGTTAATAATATCACTCATTTGTAAGATAGTATGTGTATTTTTAATGAAAATGTCAGTTCTTTATTTAATAAATTTTATTTTTCCACTTTGCCTCTGCAAATATCCCGTTTATTATTTGAAAAATTTCTTCATTTTTCTTCTTCTTTAAATTGTCTCTTTGTGATTAATTTCATGTTTTAACAGACTATTTCTGATCAACTTCATCCGTTTATGGGGCTTATTCTTATTACTTTTAATGATGATTCAATTTGACTAGATTCTTCAATTATATTTGTGAATACCTTCAATTCAATTATTCTAGAGTTATTTTTTTGAAGCCTTAATTTTGTATCATAAAGGTAATTATTAATTGTCGATGAGAGATATTGTGCTTTAGTTTCTTTATTTTGTTAGTTTAATATGTTTGGGAAATTGTTATTTAGACTTAACTAATTTTACAAAGAAAAAAATATTAAAAAGTTTGTGTTTCTTAATAGATTCAATAGATTTCTTGAAAATGTAAAATTGGAAAAAACTTTTACTTAATCCAGCTCTCAAACTTGAGAACTAGAGAGCTATCCTTGCTCCTTTGCTCTTGGATCACATAGAAGGTTTGGCTAAAATAGGTCTTGAAGAAAGCATATGGGCCCATAACCCTAGTATGGTTTGCAAATCTAAAGAAGATATTGAAATTTATGTGAGAACTGCTTTAAAGCAGAAAGATAACTTTGAAAGAGTTCCTTTTGCTATCTTTGATAAGAAAAGCAATAAAATTGCAGGTTCTTCCAGCTTTTACGCAATCAGTGAGAAACATCGCAAACTAGCAATAGGTTTGATTTTCAGATAGGATTATTTTGTTTGAAGATTATCTCTAAATTATTTTTTATCTTTTTTGGTTGTTGTTGTTTGTGGTTAAACTTATTTGCTGGATAGGTTACACATGGCTTGGACTAGAATTCTAAAAGACAGGATTTAATTCAGCTCTCAAAAGTGCTTAATATTAGTTTGCATTTGAAACCCTTAACGTAATTCAAATCATTTGTAATAACTAACTAATCCTTTTATTGAAGTGCATTAGGGTTGAATTTCATACTGATTCAAGGAATGCAGCTTCTAGACATAGCATCCTGAAGCATGGATGCTAGCTTGAAGGAATACTTCGTAATGATATAATAAAACACGATGGAGTAGAAAGAGATACTGCCACTTTCTCTATTCTAAAACATGAATATTAAGCAAAGAAACAATAATTGTTTATTGAATGAGACAATAAACAAACAAATTCTTTTATTGTTATTTTTTTGTATTTTCAATAATCATAATAAAGAATATTCATTCATGTTGTAATTGTGCGCTACAACTAGTATGTCAGCGAATAATCTGCTTAATTTAATAAAAATAGCAAATTATTCATGTTTTACTCCTGGAATACTGAAATTTCACTTGAATAGGAATAATAATTGGCAATGTATAATTTAAAATGCAAAAAAGATTTGCAAGATTTTGATAATAAAATTAATTTGAGCAAATTCTTAAATCTTAAATCTTTTATTACAATGCTTCATGTTCCTCCTGTTCAATACTAGCTGGTTAAAAATCCTTTTTGGAAAACAGTTCTGCTGAATCCGCAATTTAGACGCGAAAATTCTAGAGTGTTAATTACACCTCTTAGAATGGAGCATCTTGCTAGATTAACTGAAATTGGATGTAATCCTCTTATCTGGCAGCATAACTATCGCTTCGATTGTCGCTGTGAAGCTGATATGAAGATTTACATTGAAAGAGCTCTCTACTACAAAGAAGAATATTCACGAATTCCCTTTGTTGTATTCGACAAGACTGTGAATAATATAGTGGGCACAACAAGCTTTTACTCAATGTCTGAAGACTTTGGATCAATCGGAATGGGTAATCTAATTTTTTTTTTTGAAAAGTTTGGTTTAACTCAGTTATTTATTCTTTGTTAGGCTACACATGGTATGGTGTGGAATTTTAGAGAAAGGGACTAAATATTGCAGTATCCAGCCTCCTCTATGATTTTTGCTTTAACACTCTCAAAGTAACATTGAATTTCTTAATAGAATCAATAGCTTTGTTGCAAAAATTGTTTAAAATAGTGCAGAAGACTGGAACTACATATTAATACAGAAAATATGTAATCTAAAGCTGCAACAGAAAAAGCAGGAGCCAAGCTAGAGGGAATCATCCGCAATGCTGCTATCTTAAGAGGCACTGGTAAAAATGTGGATGTTGCTCTTTATTCAATTCTGCCAGAAGAGTATCAGCAAATCAAACACAAAATACATGTGGAATGATTAAGTTAAAACATTTAAATTTTCTTAATAAATTTAGCAGAAAATATTATTTAATTGATGCAATTGTATGTAATTTATTCACAGTTTTGGAAAGAAACTTTAAGTTATTTTCAGAGAAATTTAGTATTACTAATAGTTTTTAAAAGATCTTTACTTCATTCTTCTTCAAAAAAATTGTTGTTCTCTCTCTGATAATAAATGTGCTCTTAGTTCAAATAAACTTCATAAATATGCAACAAATCCATTTTCATCTAACTCATAAACATATTATTTTTTGTATTTGCCATGAGTATCCTTATGGTTGAGCTATTCTCTTTGAAGGAACATTGTAACTTCTTTATTGAAATATTCTTATTAATAGGAATTCTCACATTTACTTGAAGCTAAACTATTCCCTGAAATTTTAACCATTTAAAGAGAGTACCAAAATCAGAGCTAATAAATAAAAAATCAAATACATTTTCAATTCTACCACTCTAAAAACTCAAAGAATTTTATTTTTTTGAAACAATACTTGAACAAGTGTTTTGTTAGTTTATTCCTTTCGTTCTTACCAAGCTTCAGGTCTAAGCTTGAAAGATTAATCAAATTAGACAGAGAATAGAAAAGAGAATACATTCCTTTGTCACCGGAATTATTTTAACTTAAATAGAGGGAAAGTCTTGTGAGGTTATGGAGATTCGCTAAGGGAGATAGCAGAGCTCCTAAATTCCTAATTTAGTTTCTTTTTAGATTTAGGGTTAGACTTGATAGATTAAGGATACTCGATAAGGGAGATAGTAGAGAAAACTCTCTTATCTCTTCAATATTGTTTTATTCTAGATTAAGGGTTAGGCTTGATAGATTGAGGAGATTCGCTAAGGGACAAACCAATAATTAAGCTCCTATCTTTTTAATTTAGTTATTTTACAGATTTAAGGTTAGGCTTAATAGATTGAAGAGATTCTTTAATGGAGATAACAGATATTACGCTCCTTTATTTCCAATTTTGTTTTCATTCAGATTTAGGGTTAAAATTTATAGATTGAGGAGATTTGCTAAGGGACAAAGCAATAATTATGCTCCTATCTCTTTAATTTAATTTCTTTCTAGATTTATGATTAAACTTTATAGATTGAGGAGATTCGCTAAGGGAGATAATAGAATTGATGCTCCTAAATCGTCTATTTAATTGAAACCTAAATTTAGAGTTAGACTTAATAGATTAAGGAGATTCGCTAAAGGAGATAACAGAGAGCAAACTCCTAAATCTCCTATTGAGTTTCTATTTAGCTTTAGATTTGGACTTGATATTATGAAAAGATTAGATAAGGGAGATAGCATGGATTAGGGTCCTTTTATTTAAATTTTAATTGTATTTTCTTTTAGATTTAGGGTTAGGCTTGATAGATTGAGGAGTTTTGCTATAGGAGATAGCAGAGATTAAGCTCCTATCTCTCCAATTTAGTTTTCATCTAGATTAAGATTTAGACTTGATAAATTTTAGAGATTAGCTAAGAGAGATAACAGAGATTAGGCTTCATAACATCCAATTTAGTTTCTTTTTAGATTTAGGGTTAAGTTTGATAGATTGAAGAGATTAGCTAAGGGAGATAACAGAGTTTTCACACCTATGTTTCCAATTGAAATTCCATAGAAGTCGAGTGACACACTCGATAGTTTGATTAGTTTAGATAGGGAAGACAGCGGAGAGTTAGCTCCAAAACATATTAAAGAACTTCTTGTAAAAGTAAGTGAGATCCTTGACAGATTGAGGAGATTACTGATTAGATTTAGGAGAGATTTTGCCTCAGAATCCCCAATCCATTTTTATTGTAGATTGAGAGAAACACTGTAAAGACTGAAAAATCTCATTGGTGCTTATTGAAATTCATCTAATACCTTGCTATCCTCGATTGTTAACATCGTTTTCTATTGAAAATTATTGTCATCTAAAGCCCAAGAATTTCCTATCTTTTTCTTTTAAGATGTAATGCACTTCTGAGTCAAATTATAAAGAGATATTATTTATGTTTGCTAAAACAAAAGGGGTAGTTCATCAATTTTTTTAAAACCCACATTACTGCTAACCCAAGGGTTAGTATTCAAAAAGATAGCTGTAGATCCTCGAGGAACGGAAAACAACTTTCTAACTAATTGTTCCTCTGAACAGACAGAGTAGTTGTCAAGGAGAAAAATGCATAAGCCAACCGAGAAGCTATCAGTCATGTATGTAGAAAGATCGGGATTTTCCCATTTCTCTAGTGAAAAATATAAGGGAGATTCTCTGTTATGCTTCTGTAAAATACAATTCACAGGTGATTAATATTCCTATTTAAATAGTTGATTTTTTAAAGTTGACAATTCTTCGAAGTGGTCTTATAATTGAACCGCATGACAAAAGTTGCCTAACTTAACAATTGTTTCTCCTGATTCGTTTTCTGTGATCAAAAAGCTGTCTAGCTTGATGTTTCTGTGTAGAATTCGATTCTCGTGAAGGAACCTAACTGAATCAATGATTTGAAGGGTCAAAAGATTCTTTTCTTCATCTGAGTATTCTCCATTCGTTCTCTGCAATTCCACGTGCAGGATAAGAGAACGCTTACATCTCTCCAGTTCATAGACTACAAACTCGTTACCATTAGCATCTTTGAAAAACTTGTACTAATAAAATTTTACAATATTAGGAGCTTAACAGGTTCTCATAATGCCTATTTCTCTGATGGTTTCTGCTTTGTTGGTGCACAGGGAAAGTTTGAGAGCAGATTTCCTTTTTTCCTTGAGGTTTTCTACTCCGAAGACCACTCCACCAACTCCAACTCCTAGGACATCAAATATTTGACTAAACTCTTTCCACTCAAGCATGATGTTCAAAGCGCTCTTGAGTAAATCCGCAGTTAGCTAGGTTATCCTTTCTCCCTAGTCGTTAAACCAACTGGATATGTTATTAAGTTTACACTGTTTTCTCACTTACCAAGCGAGAAAATCAAGTGTTATTCTTTTAGAAGGAATTGGCAAACGAAGAGAGTCAACTTAGCTCTTCAAAACAACTGAAAATAAGGGTATTTTCAAAGCGCTTGTTCGTTTCTAAAGAAGCAACAGCAACATTGAGCGAGAGCTCTAGCTATTTTTCCTTGAGTTACTCAGCAAAGAACATGCTATCTATTAAAGTTAAGTACTGGCATTGAGCTGTTTGGTTTTCAATATGGTTGTTACATCAGGTTAGGTAAGGTCAGAATTAGATATTGTTGAGCAATCAACATTAGTGCCAATAGTATCCAACTGAAGAAGGACTTTCCCTAAAGAGACAAGATCTTATTCAAGGTAGTCTCTTTGGATCTCACCTATTGGGAGCATGAGGTTTGGAGCTCCATTTACATTTTCTGAATTTGCTGGGTTTCTGAAGTTAACATGAGAGGATAACCGAAGATTGCACAACTTCAGAAGAACCAGAGAGTTTTAGTTTGATGAGGTTAAGAAGTGTTGTGTTGTGATATTTCTGTGGGCTATTTGCCTTTGATGCAGCAGGTACACAGCATCAAGCATTTGGATCGCTAACAATTCTTTAAACTCTTCAGTAGGAGGATCATTATTTTGCTGTGAATAATGCTAAATGGTATCGTGTAAGCTTCCTGAACACATCTCCATTTGCTACACAAAATAGACCTTCCCAGCAGTATTTAAATTCCCACTCTAACCCTATTCAGCACTTTCATCCATTTCTGTGAGGAAGAATTAATTCTAAATAGTCATCAAGTAATCGCTAGAAGGTAGTTATTTCAGTATGGCATACTCTCTCTCCATTGCTTAAATCTAGCATTCTGTGTGATCAGTGCATTCAAGTACTTTCAGAGCTACCTCTCCAATCCCATTCTTTTTAGCTGCAAGAACTAGCGCGAAAGACTCGTTTGCTTTGTAGCTGATATCAGAATATTCTGTTTATTAGGTTGCCATCAAGGCTAGAAACTTCTCTATGGACTGAAGGCTAAAGCTGCAATTGTTGGTTTCACTTGCTATTTTATCAGAGGGTGCGCTCATTTTCAGAAATATTTATTTGTTTGTTTGTCAGATTATTATCTATGAATTGTTTTGTTTGAAGGAAAAATAATAATCTTTGGGGAAAAGATTTCAAAATTATTCAGAGTTCTATTATTTACTCCTTCAACTAAAAGTACTGATTTCAAATATTTTAATTTTTATATCTTACTTTCTTATTAATCAACTCAACTTTATCTTCCCCCCTAAAAGCTAAATACATCCCAGTTGAGGGAATCTCTGTATTATTACATGTTTATTCATTCATTCAAAGAGTTATTTCTGTGTTTCTCTTTATTCATTTCTGCCAGAAGAGTATCAATAAATCAAACACAAAATACATGTGGAATGAATTAGTAAAAGCATTTAGATTTTCTTAAAAAATTAGCAGAAAGTATTATTTATTGATGCCATTTTCTTTTAATTATTTGCCGTTTGAAATAGAAACTTTAAGATATTTTCAGAGGTATTTAGTATTACTAATAGTTGTTTAAAAGATCTCTGCTTCATTAATCTTCCTAAAGCATATTGTTCTCTCTGAGATAATCGATGTGCTCTTAGGTCAAATAAACTGGATTTCCTTCTTCATCGAGAATAGGTTATCCATATTAATCTACAAGAAATCCATTCTCATCTAGCTCATAAACGTCTTGCTGATTATTATTTCCTTATCCATTGCTGTTTTATCTTCCTTGAGTATCTCTGTCTTTGATCTATTCTTTTTGAAGGAATGTTGTAACTTCTTTATTGAAATCTTCATATTTTTATAAGTAATCCTCATATTTACTTGAAGCCAAACTATCCCTAGGCTTATTAATACCATTTACAATATTGCTATTCTAATTCCCTTTAGATACTTCTGTGATAATCTTCCTTGTTTCAATAGAATCTGTTTCGATTCTTGTTTAAAACGTTGTAACATCTCTATCAAGATTCAGCTGAAATTCTGACATAGATGCCATTAGATCCTAGAGTTCTTAATTAAGTACACTAACCTACTAATCAGTAGCAGCTTAACTTTATGCTAAATCAGCTTAGAGATTCGCTTTGTCTTTACTAACAGCTCCATCAATAAGATCTAATTCTCTTGCTAGTTTTAAGAACCTTTCATCACTTTCAGTCTTTAATTCAAGTGCGCTAACATCATAACTCTTTAATTCACTCTGCAATATCTCATATTATTTCTGTAGTTCCTTAATACTTTCTTCTAATCCTTTCAATTCTTCATCATGATTATGTATCCTATTACCTAAACTACCAGCAGTATCATCAGCATTTACTAAAATATTATCTGTATCTTTCAACCGATTGCCTATTGCTGTCTCAAACT
>Ga0302271_10002902_pt1 | contig 14998 bp, 10 predicted proteins | sample III_Bog_N1_1_FD_198767 | JGI IMG/M metagenome (GOLD analysis project Ga0302271, IMG submission 198767) | Peat permafrost microbial communities from Stordalen Mire near Abisko, Sweden - III_Bog_N1_1 | ecosystem: Environmental > Terrestrial > Soil > Wetlands > Peat | place: Sweden: Abisko... | reverse complement strand
CCTAGGATTTCAGCATCACTTTACCATTTTGAGATCGCTGTAGAGAACCGCAAGCATAAGGGCTGTATCTCCATCGAAGTTTTTGTCTTCCCGCTCGACACCACGGACAAAGTTAAGAACATACTCGACCATTTAATGCCTTCCTGCTTTGACTGTAAGATGCAGAGGATTGTTTCCTGTGTCGTCATCGTAGTCTTAAGGCTTGACTTTGCCTTGTTCGAAGAAGAGAATGAATTTGTCGTATTAATCTTTTTCAATGGCTTGCTTCATGTTGTGGAAGTCGTTGGAGATGCAGCAAAGAAATTTACGGATTTCTCTGCATTTAGCTGCTATTTGCTAAGCCATATGCTAGATGAAAAAAGAAGGAGAAGATAAAGAAAGAGATGGGAAGAGGGATTGAGTTTTGAAGGGTTTAAACTAGAAAAGGAGATGATGATGATTTTTTTGATTTGCTCTTTTTTTTGGTGAGAATATCAAGATAAATAATTAGGAGAGAATATTCATCAAAGTCTGATGGAATTATGGTATAAATCGTTTCATTTTAATAGGAAATGTCTCAACAGATCATTGATAAAATACTATTTAGTAAAGGTTGTAGAGAATAAGACATTTTAGTTGTTTGATAAAAAATAATAAGAAGAGAGAAATTTAAAAATGTTGATTTTGTGTATCCATTGTTTTCAGATTTTCAATCCTGTTTGTTACCTTAAATTGAAGGTTTGCTATGATTTAAAAAGGCGGGAGGAAATAACTCAGCGGGAGAGTGTGAGGAGACAGAGAGATATTCTTTTGATATATTTTAATTATTAGAATTGTCAGCTAAACAAACAATCAACTCATTAACAAAAGTAATATACTATCCCCGCTTAGACAAAACTACAATGTTCACTGAAGACATCACAGCAATCGTAGTTGACCCTGGTAGTTTAACGATTAGGGCGGGGTATTCAGGAGAGGATACACCTAGAATGGTGATGCCTTCACAAGTTGGAGTTAGAAAGGAAGCATAAGAGATAAATGAAGCTGCAAATGATCTTCCCAAAGAGTAAGCACCACAGGCAGAAGGAATCGATTAATAACCTAGCAAAATGGAAGATGAAGAGAAGAACGATATGCGATTGAAGTACTATATCGGTGAGAATAAGTTGAAAGTTCGTAGAGATAACATGGAAGTGGTAAATACCTACATGAACGGAGAAGTTAAAGACTGGGATGCCTTTGAGAAACTGCTTTTAGACGTGTATGAGAATCAAATCAGAGTAGCACCCAGTGAATACTGCTTGCTCATGAGTGAGTCATCACTTCACCAGCAAAAGCAAAGAGAGAGAATGTGCTAGCTGGCATTTGAGACACTTAAAGTGCCTAACTTCTTCGTTGTCAAAAGCGGTGTGCTTTCTTGTTTTTCTTCAGGCAGATCCACTGCGCTAGTCCTCGATACAGGTAGCCCATCCCCCAGAAAAACACTTTTTAAACTAAAATATTTCCCCCCAAGGATTTACTCTTTTTAACCAAACTATTATTTTAAACCATAGGAGCGTACAGCACATACTCTGTTCCCGTCCATGATGGGTATGTACTCCAGAAGAGCGTGAGTAAATTTGACATCGGTGGAGAATATCTCACAGAACGCATCCACAATTATATTTAAAAGGTTAGATTTTACTTTAAAAATAACATAATCACTCTCTCTATTATTAATTCCCCCTCGTTTTTGTACTTTTATTTTAGGAAAAGAACACTAAAGTCTACCCTCGTTACTGCATGCAATTCGCTAAAGATGGACCTAAGAAAGTCGATCAATATCTTGATTTCCCGGAGACAACGGAATCCTATGAGAAATTTTGCTAATTGGAAATCACAAGAGACATCAAAGAAACGATCTGCAGAGTCGACTACAGAGGACTCACAACGGGAGAAATGCAATTAGAAAGAACTGACTACGAGTTGCCTGATGGAAATTTCGTGCATTTCGACACAGCTCGCTCGAAATACTCGGAATATTTCTTCGCACCATAAGACCCTAACTCAGCTCGTAAAAAATAACTCAAATCGATTTTCTCACATAATTCTGTTAAATCTTCAATATCTTCTAATTATCTTATTCTTTGTTTCTTTCCATATTATATCAGCTGAAGGCGAATCTAACAACAACAACACTAACAGCACAGCTGATCTTTTACGATTCCGAGGAATGCATCATATGATCTTAGAATCTATTAACTCTTGTGATATCGACATTAAACGACAACTCTTCAACAATATCATCTTAACTGGTGGTAATTCACTGCTATCTGGATTCAGCTCTCGTCTACAGAATATTCTCAACGAAGTATCCCCTCCTAACTCTAAAATCAAAATGATAGCATATCCTGCTTCGACGGAGAGGAAATTCTCATCATGGATTGGAGGATCTATTCTCGCGTCGCTAGGATCATTTTAATCTCTTTGGATTGGCAAACAAGAATACGCTGAACATGGAGAGTACATCGTTGAAAAGAAATGCCCATGAATGGACACAAACTGAATAATAGAAAATATTGTATGTGTGTGTTCGTGTGTTCATGTATGTATTTTTCACAGAATATATTTATTAAGTATTGCAAGCTAATTAAGGTTCTCTTTTGTTCGAATAAATCAAATCAAATCTCGTTTGTATTTGCAGGTTAAATTAATTAAATACGGGATTCTAACAGCCATCTCTTTCTTTCTCTCTCATGCATTCCTGAGTAATCTCTTCTTTTAATCTACAGGTTCTTCATAATCTTCTGGTTGCAACGATGACTAATCAGACAATTACTATTACTCATCTTAGAACTATTACTACTAAGCCTATCCCATTTACTACTACTGCTGTTACTGTTATTGCTATTATTACGCTAATATCACTAATGCTTATTATGCTTACATTCTTTATTTCATAATCACTTGTAATTCCTCTGAAATAACAGTCTTCAATGAATCAATTACATCGCCTTATCTTCTTCGAATCATCTCCTCTAACTATCTAGCATTTTCCTTGACTTCTGCTATTTTCTCAGTGATTTACAATATCTTTTAGTTCACTAATTCGCTGTCTTTCACGTATTATCGAGTATTTGCATTGGTTCTTTCGATCTCCTCGTAGTTTAAAGGTATCTCTTCAGTCTCTGATTATGTTGAATCCGTAGTGTAGTTGTTGTTTCGCATACGTTTTCTCTTTTTCAAATGATCTCGTTTCTCTAGCGGGCCTCCCCATTCTTTGTAGTTGCTCGTCGGGGGAGATTACGCTAATATGAAACATAAATCTTTCTCGGTTAAGATCGTTTCTGGATCAGGATTTGTCCAGACATAAGCCATTTTGTTGTCCTTGCAGTAAGGTAACCGATAAAGGCCTAACGTGATTATGTCTTGTTTTGTGGAAAGGAAGCAAAATAAATTCTCGAAAGTCTTCCCCTTTTTGTAGTTAATTGGGCAAGAACGTTTAGAACAACAAAAAGAGAAAGAATAATGAAGAGAATTATATTTTTACAAGAAACGCAGTTGGAATCGCTATGTGAAAGAGATTGCTGTTCTTTTGATTTGAGGAGAACAATTCTGGTTTGACTCCTCTTTTCTTCCAATATTAGTTTTGTTGTAGCAGCTGCATTTATTGCTATTATTGTTGCTATTGTTGTTACTGCTGCTAGCTTTGACTGTCTCCGAGAAGTAACAAATTAAGGACTTTTATGAGGGCAGGATTGTAGAAAGCTTAACAGCTGAGACTGTCCATGATAGAGGAAATGTATATCTCACCAGATGCGAACAATGGAGTCTACAAGAAGAACAAAAATAAATTAGAAATAAGATCAAACATATGCAATTTCTGATATGAAATTACATGATTGTATCCGAACTTCTTCATCAGTGCATAATCAGCTGGATCACTCTTAAGAAACGCGATATTCTAAGGATTCACAAATTCAGTTACAATTTAAATCGTTGGACGTAATCGCTGCACTGCTTTATACTTGAATATCGTCTTAGCATCTAACAAATCCTCTTATTCTTTAGATAATTCCATGCTTTTCTTGGAGCGGTCATCTTCATTCGGTTTAGAATCTCTTATGCAACTTTCTTGTTCACTCGCGAGGATTACAATTGTCGAAGCTTTTTCGATGTTTGCTCTGATTAGATCCCTTTCGTTGAGTGCAGTTCCTTTGACATAGTAGATATCTGGGAATAATGATACAAGATTCCATGCTTTTTCTGTGGGTTCGATTTCGTTTAGAAGCACAATTGGAGGGTACTTTTCTAAATATTTAGCTCGAAGTGGGGTGATGAAATTCAGGAAATTATCAGCTGCGCCGCAGAGAATTATGTGATTCACAGCGAGAATGTTGTTCTCCAGAGTTAAGAATGTGACATCTACATAAGCAAACAGGTAAACATAGAGGATAAGGAGACTTAAAAGTAGAATTATAGTTATTTGCTTTAAGAAAAAATTGTTTTTATTTTACCTTTTAAATGTATTTTTTCTTTAGTAATGTAATATTTCTCTGAGTTTTTGTTCCAATCTCCAGCAGTTATGGCGTTCCTGTAGTGCTCTTATCCATGTTCATCTTAAGCGATATCACTGTCAGCATCTTCTCGGTTTTCATCGAACTCATCTGTGGAGGAAATATTCATAAATTTAAACCAGAATTTCATAAGAAAAATAAAATGGTCAGAATTAAATGCATCTCACACCAATGAAATCGACTGATTACCTCTAAAAAATGGTGCTTGTGTATTAACGTTCGCATATTGTGGAGAGCCTGCTTGAAAATTATAATTCGATGAACTTTTCCGGAGTTTACCCCTTTGAAATTCGCCATCATCTCTCAGCTTATTTGCCTGGGAATTGAAGATATTATTGTGATTATGAAAATCAAAGTTATTGTGCTGTTCCTCCTCCCCTTGGGATTTGGATTCACTTATGTTGTCAGCAGTTTCTTTGTCTTCCGCGATTATGTACCTGATATTTCGCAGTAAATCATAAATCACATACATTTAATCTCTTTTGTGTATTATTCTTATCTACTTACCCGATGACTTCATAGTTATGTGGGATGACTTAGCTCCCGGGGTTTAAAAATATCTTATTCCCTTCGAAGGAGATGATCTCTAATCCGAAGAGAATCGCTCTGAAATTCTTGTAGATCGAAAGAGCTGCTTAGGAGAAAGTTCTGCCTTGATATTTCTTGCTGAGAAGAGTCTTGTAGATTTCAAAGCCTTACCCTCTCCAGTAGTCTTCAAGCCATTTGTGCTCGAAGATGTCAGTTGGGTTGCCAGAAGAAGTGATCAAATTGTTTATGAGAGCTATCAATCCTGGACACAAACAGCTTTTAGCGAGAAGACTCATTTTCAATTCTTCAATGCAGATGATCTACAAATCCAACAGAAGAGCAATAAAGAGAGGAATCCTCAAATATCATTGGTTATCGTGTATTTACCTGGTCAACTTAGTCCGTTTATGTTTCCTAGAGTGACAGATAATAATGAGTTTTCCCTTCTTATCTGAGAAATTACGTGCAAAATCTAATATTTGATTTGAGATACTTCTTCATAACCATTGCTCGTAGGATCGTTTATGAGTCTTCCCAATGAGGATCAGAGCTTTGCTTGTTACATAGAATGATAACCGCTTTTGCTTTTTCCAATTAGCATCGTTTGAGGTCTTGATCGTTTTAAGGATGACCTTCAATATAAATGAGATTTGGATTGTTCAGAAGGTTTTCAAGCTAGTTATCAGGAGGTGTGGGGAGAAGCAATAATGCATGTTTAGCTTATGCACCGTGATCTTAGTGAAATAGCTCAGTGAAGAAATTTTCTGCTGCTGTGGAGGAAACTACTCCAGTGACGACTATGTGCTGAACAGACTCCACGACCTTAAAGGGGTTACAAATGTCATATAAATGATGAAGTAAAAGGAGAATAAATCAGGGGAGGAGATTATGGATGTTTTATGTGATTTGAAGATACTTTATAGCTGCGTCTAGCGAAGAAGCTCTTTTTGCTGAGAAGATTAATGAGTTTGGAGCTTTATTGTGGGACGAATAAAATCGAGAATACCAGTAGAATTATGACTTCGATCCTGATTGCGCTATTATTAAAAGGGTTGGCGTATCCGAGAGTTGAGATTGTTGTCATAACAAAGTATATGTAGTAGTGGAATGGAAGATCTACGATTAAGGTAGTAGTCCCAGAGTAAGTGTTAACTTAATCAGAATTAATGTACCGTGTTGTGAACTACAGAATACCAGAAGCGAGGATGATCATGCTTAAAGCTGAAAGTACGATTTTAAATAGCTACTTGAGTATGTCATTCTCGATGTAGAACAGTAATCTGTGTGGAATGGTTGAAATTGAGATGAGAAAATGAGAAATGATTATTAAAAAACGAGGGGAAGAGAAGGATATTTGCAATTGTTGTAATACCTCTGAATCCTCATCATCCTCGTTAATGCCAGCATATTCACTAGCAACTACGCTGTGTTGTCGTAGTATTCCTCCTAAAAAGATGCATTTGCGAATTTAAAGATGTAAAAAGGGAGAATTGACACAGTATCCGCGATGCTTTCCCAGGATTTTAGATATTTCCACAGATCCTTCGAGGAGATGATCCTCAAGACCCATTCGAGCAGAAAGTATGTGTGGATGAGAAAGTTAAAAATAGGCCATACACCATATTCCCAATTTGTTGTATCGTAAGTTGAATAGATGTATTGGAAGATCACAATGAATGAAAGCAATCCGTTGATTAAATCGAGAATCTTATTGAAAGGCGTTTGATCTTCTAGCAGCGAGCCAATTTTTTATGTCCAAGAACTGCCAGTGGAATTCTGCAAGACGATTTCCTGCTTCTTTAGCTGCATGCTCTTTCCTCCACTCAGACTCATTTCAGAATTTAGAAGAAAATTACCCACTTTAAATTGTTTGCAAAAGAATGAAAGAGATTAAATGGATAATAGTAATTGGATTCACACTGGATTTTTAAATAAATAACATTAGAAAAAATTCATTGAAAAACAAAAATAGAAAATGGAAGAGGAAGTTGATTGAAAATAATAGGAATCAAGGGATAATTAACAGTCTAATTTGCTTGTTTCTGTTGTTTTTTGAAAAAAGAAGAAAAAAGCATGGTTTTTTGTTATCTAATTGTCTTTTAATTCAATATGTTAGATTTAGACTCAAAAAATGCGCGAAACTAATAATAATAAGAAGATGGAACTAAAGGTAGTTTTAGAGTATTTTTGCAAAGATTAATGAAACTACTTGAAACAAACAGATAAACCTCTTATTAAGAATCTTAATTAAATATTTCGAATGCAAAGCATCTTTATTATTTGTTCAACGGCGGGATAAGAAAGAGTCTGTTAAAACAAAAATATCCTCCCCCCCCCCAAAAAAAGATTAATAAAAAGTTGAAAATAGCTGATTTTTTGGCAGAAAAATAATAATAATAAAAAAGAAAAGAAACAACACTCTGAAATCAACTTAAAACAATTCATAACAACTCTTACGCATCCCTTTGGATCTTGAATTGGTTAATAACTTTACTAAGAATCTAAGTACAATGAACACTTCGAATCTCTCTAAAGCTTTTCACTTAAGCTTCATTGGCAACTCGTCAGATGATCTTATCGCTGCTTATCTGAAGTTGTTTTCAAGTAGTCTTGGATAACAAGATGATGGCCATGATGATGGCATTTACAAAAAATGGATGCCATTACCTGAAACTGACTTTGCATATATTCTTGATGTTTCCAAGGCATCCACTGTGAAAAAATTAGAAGATTTCTTAGGAAACACTATTGAGTTTTTTAACCTAGGATCTTTGCGATATTGTGAAGTTGTAAGGGAATAAAAGAGAATAAGAGTTATAAGGGTAAACTCTAAGACAAGATCTAGAGACTAATTGAAAGATTTAGTATTGATACATTGCATAGGAGAAGGATAAATGATGGTTTAATAGGGGAAAGAAGATAGTCGCGATGCTGAGAGTGTAAGTATTAGCACTGCTTGCTGTAGTGATAGCATGCAGAAAGCTAGGAATAAACTGAAGAAGAATATTCGTAAAAGAGAGTAAAAGAACAATAAATTACAGAAAAGATAAACGATTAAATAATAAGAAGGAGTAGATAGTGATGATAATGATGCTGATTATCCAATAATTTCAAAGACAGAAGTGCAGCTACCAAATGAACTATCTGGTTTACTTGAGAGGTTATCAAGAAAGAAACTGAAAATAAATAGTCTGAAGATTGAATAAGGGATTGCTAATGAAAGAATCAGAGTTTTGGATGAAAAGATAGCTAACTTGGAGGGTTTAATTGTACAGAAGGATGATCTCTTGACAATTGCTGCTCAAGAGAATGCACAGAAAGACAAATAAATTCAGGAAATGCAATTGCTTCTTAAGGTTCGATCACAAGAGATTGATGCGTTGAAGAGTGAGCATCGAATTCATTAGAAGCTTTAGCAAGAAGTTGTTGCGTTATGTGCTGGAAGTGAAGCATTAAGATAGTAATTGTAAGAATCATAAGATAATTAGATGAATTATGCTAAGACAAAGGAATTGTTTAAGAAGAAGTTAGAAGCAGAGGTGATGAATAAGGAGAAATATATTAGAAAGTGTGAGAAAAAATAATTGAAAATTAAGGAATTGAAATATCGAGTGCAGGATCTGGAATAGAAGGTAAAAGCAGCAGATAATCAAAGGGAGAATGACAATAAGCATTTCTAGTAGCTTTAGGAGTATTTAGTGAAAGAATTGAATGGGTTAAAAGAGGCAAAGGAAGCTGTGTAGAACGAGCTAGAGAAATATAAATAATAATAGAAATTGAAAATGAATTAGAAGATAGATAAGAAGAATGTTGAAGAATAAGAGAAAAAGAAGATTATTAGTAGAAAAAGTCAGAGAATTGCTGAACGATTATCTAGTTGTGAAGGGAAAGGTAGTGGAGAAGGGGGATTATCAGAGGGAAATAATCAAAATGATGTGAGATTAAAGGAATAAATGAAAAAGAAGAAGAATGTGATTTTCGTTGATGAAAGCCCGATAAGAAAGAGGAATAAATCTAGTAATAGAGATGAGAAGATCAAGATTGGGATAATGCATAGATGTTTTGATAGCTAAATCGAGGAGAGTTCATGTTCTAAAACTCAATAAACGATGGATGAAGGATATCATGAAAATAATCGTTAAAACAATCATTTCTAGATGCATTGTGCTGATCAAAATAGACTTGTTGCTTTCAGAAATTAAATAAATGCTATTCCTGCTTCTGCGTAGTATCTCTAGAACGCTAATACAAACGCAGATTCTCCTAATATTTCCCCATCTCTGAGTGCAACTTTTACTCCGCAGAAAAAAACAAAGATTCTAGATTTCAGCTGTTCGGGTAGTCGCAGTAGTAGGAGTAATAGTAGAATTCAACTCTCCGCTTCGTAGATTGCTAAAATTCAAGAGTAGAAGGCATTCAATCAAAGGATTCTTGAGAAGAATGAGAATTCAGCAGTGAAATTAGATAAAATTAAGAGATGCTGTGATGAATTTAAAGAGTTATGCTAGCTTGCAAGGGTTGCTACGAATTCTCTTGAAATGAGGGATAATATGTTACAGTAGTAGTAGCAGCAGCAGCCTATGTTCTAAGGTGAGTAAAGATCAAATTATAATAATATATTTAGCCCATTGAAGGAGAATCAAAGACATAATGTTACTCAAGGGAGACAATAACAGTTTAATTTAGATGGTGGCTCAAGGAAATATTGAATTAAAGTTAAAATCAAGATAATATTATCTTGAGATGAGCTGATGCAAACAATTAAATGATCAAAAAAGCAACCCTTAAGAGCAGATAATTGTATGAAAGGTTAAATGGTTTCTAGAAATTACTAAAAAAGAGAGAATACAAACAATTAAAGAACAAGCAGAAGAAGAGAACAACAAAAGACACACAATGATAAACAAAAACACATTGAAAGAAAATTTGATTTTTTATTTGTTTTATCTTAGTAAAATAGACTTAAACCTTCAATTCTTAATTTCATTTTGTACTACTAAGCCTGGAGAGAAATGTCCTAAGGAAGGTTTTTAACAAAATATTGATAACTGACATATGCTTGATTCGCAGTATCAAAGAGGGGAAATATTAACTTTTGAATTTAATAGGGGATGTATCGCAATAAAGGGAGATATTTGAAGAAACACACAATACGATCTATTCAAATATGTTTTTAAAATATCCTACAAATAATAATCAAATTAATAGAATCTTAGAAGTACCTAGTGAGATTTAAGTTAAGTCAGAGGAAAATTATGGTTTTGTTGTCTCTCAGATCTATTGCTTGCTTTTTGTTGTTGTTGTTGTTGTTGTTGTTGTTGTTGTTGTTGTTGTTGTTGTTGTTGTTGTTGCACAATTCATCAACCCATGAGATTACCAATAAATTTACTGAGTTATGGGGACAATTTATGCATTTATTCCTGTAAGAATAATTTAACGAAGAGAGAGATAATGTTCTCTTGCAAAAAGAAGAGGTAGAAGTAGAAATAACAGACTCAAAATTAAAAAGCTTCTTTGAGAGTTTGAAAGCTGTCAAATCTTGAAATTTTCGTTGACTTATTTATTTTCTTCAAAATTTTTGATTATTAAATCTTCATCTCTGGCTGCTGCATTAGTATCGCAGATCCTTCCACAACATCTAAGCTCGAAAGTGCACTTCCTCTGCTTTTCGGAGTTCTTCATCAATTTCATATTTTCTCATTTCTTCTTCTTCTTGTTCTCTGATAAGCCTATCGATGTTGAGACACACATGGTACTCGAATTCCTCAGTAGTAAAATAATCGCACTCTTCCTGCTAGATTTTCTCCAAGGTTGCCTCTAAAAAATAAATCAGTTTAACATAAAAACTAATAAAATATTGTCTTAAATATTTATTTTTCTAAAAATCTACCAATAATCTTCTAGCGATGTTCAGACAGCATGTCTTTCCTTTTCTTGGAGCTCTGTTCCTACTATCGTCTAGCCATCATCTTCAAAATATGTATTTTAATGAGCATAATTAATCATAAAACCATTTTTATATTCATCCTTGCTAATTTTACTTGACTAATACATTAACGCAACATATCTTTCTCCCTTTCTTTTTCTTCATTCAAATCACTGCAACTATTCTAATACTACTAAGACGCAGTTTAGCTAGATTAATTTTATTATTCTTAGTATTCATTAAACTACTATTATTGTGATTCTTGAGACAACTAAGTCTAAAATATATTATTGTTGTTGTTTCTTTCGAAAATATTTGGTTATTGAAATGTTGTCTCTATCAATGGCTAAAACAGATTCCTCTGATTATTCCATAGACTATTATTTTAAGAAAACAATTGAGTTTCCTTTAGGAGCTGCTATTATCCAAACTAATTCCCAGTTTCTTCTATGAAGCTTGAATTTTTTTCCATTGTTTCAAGCTGAATAATAAAATGATCCCTTTGTGTTAACAGCTACTTTGTGTAAATAATCTAAACTCTAATTGTTTTTCTGCTAATTAAGCTAATAAGCTAATTTCTTTTTAATTATCTTTTTCTTCTGATATGCAATTCTTCTAAAAACTTTTCTAATATTCACCTAATATATTTTTGAAGATTATCTTCAAATTTTTCTCTTTAAAGAGTGCAATTCCTACCCTTCATTATAAGTTTGCATGATCAATCACACCTTGAACCATAATACATCAAAACTATCCTCTTTTAGGTAATAATCTTGAGAATTCAAGCAAGACCATTTTTTCCTCACTGTTCTCTAACATATGCATCCGACAAAACGCAAGTGATTAGAACTGCCTAAAAATGGCCTTAACTTCTATTCTAATGATCCCATAAAAACAATCCACCCTGATCATTTCTGAAAATCTATCCCCTCTGTTTCTTTCATGTTCTTTTCAAATCAAATAGATAATCCGCCAATTAGCAATAACTACATCTCCTCCTTTTATTTCTATGATTTGATGACTCAAAATACTTTGAATTCGTCTTTAAATCTTCCTTAAAAACTCATTATTTCAAATTTATGTTAGCATCTATTTTACAATATCATCCCTCCATTATAATCATTCACAACTACGACAAATAACTGAATATCTTCGCAGTTGAAAGATTCAAAAGTGTTGTGTTAGCGTCCAAATCATGAGATCCCTCCACAAGTCCATTAATCTCAATCTAATATGTCTCCTCTAATCTGCTGTAATCAAGTGCTTGCTAAATCGATATCTCACCATTTATTAGCGCTACACCTAGACTCGTCGACTTTGTGTTAATAGTCGCTTGCTCCATAGATATCAACTTCCAATTACTGAGATTCTTAACATACTCATGAATGTTCGTCAGCTCCTCCTCAGTTAGTTCCTTTGCGAATAGCTGTTCAGTGGGTTCTAAGTTAATCTTCATCAATTTGTTAATATATTCAATAACGGGATCTAGCTTCTCTTTCTGAATTCTCCCAAGTTTCCCTTCTTCTCTGAAAAGTGCTGTGTCGTTTCTAACAAACTACTTGAAGGAATCTTCAATATGCACTCGAATATGCGGCTACATATCGAGATCTACAGCAGTTCGAGACAAAGCAAGCAATGGCATAGTTCCAGGTTTTAAGTATTCATTTTGCATGTTGAATTCATGGCAAATGCAAAATGCTAATTCATATGAAGGCAATCCAAGCTTATGTCTGAGAGGAGTGCGCACTATTCTACCATCTAGGAACACTCCATATTTATGATCTTTATGATCAGCTTCATCGACAAGCTTCACATTTGCTTTCTTGTAGAACTTCTTCATGAATTAGTTGCTCTATGTTCCAATCGTAAAGAAACGACGCACTTGGTAAGTTAAACTCATGCTATTTCTATGGAATCTTCTTTTAAAATCGCTTGAAAACTAATACTTTTGCTAGGTTTTAGGCTTCTGAAACGACTAATTGATTAACTATTAATAACAAAATTAGTTTTGTTTGCTTTTGTGTGCTATCAAGGATTTCAATAAAAGTGAATTTCCTTCTATTTTGTTCCAAACAAGATATGTCCAGATAAATAAGATGATTAATTAAATAACAGAAGCACAGCAACTAATAAAGATAGATATTATTTGAAATATTATTCAAATATTCGCTCATAAATTCTCTGTGAGTTTTTGAGATAATATGATATCATTTTCATTATTTTTTTGATTTCTAACAAAATTAAATGGATTATCTTGCCTGGTTATCTCATTCTCGAACTGTTTCTAGACTTTAAAGGAAAACATATCTGCACACCCTAAAAAAACATTGAAATTACATTAAAAAAAAATCTAAATATGAAAATATTTAGTTAAAATATCTTTGTGATAGCATTATCAGTAGCATTAGTAGCATGGAGGTGCTTGATGATGTTGTCTAGAAACTGTATTAGTGAATAAAAGAACGTGTTATCACTCTACTTATCCCTACCAAGTCTTTCACTAACACTCAGAATCCCTTTCAGATATCCTAAAGGGCTCCTTCAACTACAACTCCATTAATTTGGCAATTATTTCAAAATAATCAAAATAAAAATAGCTCTTAAAAATGTTCAGGAAACTAATGGAAGATGGACATCGAAGATAATTAAAGTAGAGCTATTCCTTAATAAACAATTACCCTACTAAAACAAACTGAAACACCTTTTTTTCAAAAACAAAGTAAATTTATTATTTTTTTCAATTAGAGCATCAAATTTTACACAAAATAAAGAAAATATAATTTTTACATAAGCAATGGATCAATGTTAATTGCAGAAAATATCATTGTTTTTTTGATAAATAATCCAGATTTTAAGCCCACGAAGAAAGAGCCATTTGCCCAAAAAAAATATTACAGATTGTTTCTGTTTAGTGTTTAGCAGAATACGATTATTAACTCTTGGCTATTTTAAATCTCCGATAACATAAGGAGCTTCCAATCGGATGAATTATTTTCTGTAATTTACCATTTTCAAATTGCCTTGTAAAACAGATAAAGTTGAAGTTCCAAGCATGCTAAATCTAGAAAATTGGAATCAATTCATGTGTCTTATCTATGATTTCTCAACTTCTTTCACGTCAAAGTTATTTCCAATCAATGTGCTAATGCTTCCAGATTAACTCCTAACGCATACATAAACTTTATGTTGAGCATTTGTATGAATCGATTGAAATCACCTAAAGGATATCTTTAAACAAGCTTAACTCTACAATCGCATAAGTGCTTTGCAATCTAAAAAATGATCATATTATTTTAGAACAGCCATTTCATAAACCACCTAGATATTGCATGGTCTGTGGGAGTTTCGTAGCAGAGTGTTTCTAAAATTATTGTTTTTAGAATTTTTTTTTCATCTCGTAGTGCTAGTAATTTACTCAGGATTCAGAAGGAATAACAGCAGTCAATGATTCAAGCTCTCAATATCAGGGTCAATAAAAATCATAATTGGAGAGATCAAATCAAAGGGACTTTTAAAGTTAATTAAATTATACAAATGTTTATTAATTAATAATGAAAAAGTTAATGCTTGAATGGGTAAATAATCTTATGGGAAATAATTTTTAGATTTAAATAATAAAAAAATGATTAAAAGACATAAAAAAGTGTTGATGATTGTTGAAGATAGCTACAAAACATAGTAACCAAGAGATGATAATAGTTTCAGATTTGTCTTCATTTGGAAATGCCTAATGCTGTCTTAAGAATAGTCAGTTGTCTTTGTCTCTCCTCTTCAGAGAATCCCTACCATTGATCGTATGTTTCTGCATACGACTTCAACCACTCCTCCTCCGACTCCTCCTTCTTCCACTCCCACTCCGACCACCACAACTTCCACTCCTCCGACAACGACTCCCACTCCCACAATATGTTCTTATCTAAACCCTGTTTGACTAAGTTTTTATACTCTTCGTAAACAACTAGCGAGGATGTGGAATTTTATTATTGTTGCTATTATTGCTTCTGTTGTT
>Ga0302271_10002901_pt1 | contig 14999 bp, 8 predicted proteins | sample III_Bog_N1_1_FD_198767 | JGI IMG/M metagenome (GOLD analysis project Ga0302271, IMG submission 198767) | Peat permafrost microbial communities from Stordalen Mire near Abisko, Sweden - III_Bog_N1_1 | ecosystem: Environmental > Terrestrial > Soil > Wetlands > Peat | place: Sweden: Abisko... | reverse complement strand
AAAATGAAAATGACCTTTATTTTAATTCTATTATCTAAAAATACTCATAAGAAGGCGTTATTGTAGATATTTTTTCTAACAGAATTTCTCCCTCCTATGGAATATGAAAATACTATTAATAAATTCTTAAATTTTTTATTGAAAATTGATATTATGAGTGAAGGAAGAATTGATTTCATATTTTTAACAACATTAACAAAGACGCAATATTGTGGTTTTTCTTTACGACACAAACGACTACTCAACTTGTATGTGTGTATTTGTGTTTCCTCCATTTTAGCGCATTTGTCATGCCATTTGTTTGGGATAAAAACAGTTGGTGCTTTGAGGTAAATAAACCTAGTATTTCTACCTGATAATACGTCTAAGGTTGAGAGTCTTTCCACCTTTCTTGATTACTCCAGTCAGATTTGGAAATATTTGAATTCATAAAGGTTTTCAAGTTTACATCATGCAGGTTGAAAATACTTTTGATATTATAAGTAAACAAGCTGAAAAGTGTTTTCACTTAAAATATATAATTTTAATAATCTTTCTCATGTATTCTCTGATATGGTTGATGTTTGAATTGGTGGGAGGGGTGAGCGGGGAGAGATAATAATAATCCAAAAAAAAATCTGAAAAATCAACAAAATACTATTTCTAATCTGGTATTTTTAAACTGAAAAATGGAAGAAACACCTAATATGAACATTGCGGAATAGCTGAACAATAACTATCGAGAGAAAGAAGAAAACAATTTTGAGAATTGTCCTTCTTCCAAACAACCAGAAGTTGGTGATTAGAGTTATTAGAATGACCAATAATCTAGTTGGCATAATAATATTCTTTACGAAGACTTTGACGAAAATCAGCTCATAGTCAAATAAAACACCAATGACATCGAGGACAGTTCAAAGTTTTATTTGCTCTCCACATAGGACACTTTCTAATACCTAGTCTTACCTGACATGCCATCATCTGATGACTAATACATCAAAGGCGACTCTCAACAACAAGATCTTTAAAACTACGAGCATTGTTGCAGTTTTAACTACGATGCCTAACATCCAGTTGGACAGCATATGGACATGGGCAACTAATTCAATCCTCAACCCTCTGATTATTTGCATTAGAATGGTAACGAGAACAACTAAAACAATTTTGTGCAGCTCATAAATTACACTGCCTAAAACAATGACGAAGTCTTCAGATCGCCTATTGAAGAATTCATCTCACAAGAACAAAATCCTTAAAACAACTAGAATTGTTTCAGTTATAATATCGCTGCCTAACATTCATCTGGACAGCCTATGACCATGGAGAACTAATCCAATCCTCAACCCTTTGGGTATTTTAATTTGAATGGCAACGAGAACAACTAAAACAATTTTGTGTAGCCCATAAATTACACTGTCTAAAACAATGACTAAGTTTTCAGATCACCGACTGAAAACTACTGCTTACAACAACAACAACAACAACAACAACAACAACAACAACAACAACAACAACAACAACAAAATCCTTAAAACAACTAACATTGTTTCAGTTTTACCCACACAGCCTAACATTCAGCTGGACAGCCTTTGGACATGGGTAGCTATTATTAACATCAACAACAGCAAGAATATTAAATCCACTTTAATAATTCTAATTCTCAGTGTATCTACCCACCCTAACAGTCAGTTGAGCAGTCTAATGAAGACAGCCAATAACAACTAGAACAAGGAGAAGATTACGAGAAGAACCAAAAGGACAACGATAACTTTAATAACAACAACAACAATGCTATTCTTATTCTACTTTTTTCTTAAATGGAATTGAGTCCTCTTAACCTCTCTGAAAACCCTTCAAGCCGACGCAGAAGATAGAACCTCAGCGAGACTGAAAAAAAAAAAAAAAAGCAATAGGAATCTAAGAACATGATCAGATTTTTTATGTACTAAATCCGTACAATCGATCCCGATAATGTTCTTGTCCCATACAGTAACTGCAGCTTGACGATCTTCGTGTAGAACCTCGTTGCACTAACTCCGGATGATAAGATTGAAGCGATTAGGATTATTAAGAATTTCTTTTACCAATATGCCGCCGAAATCTTTCCTTCTTCAAATTACATTGAAGATCATGAGATCTACCCAATGTACATGGAAGCGTTCTTTAATCTACTTGATCACTACAACAGCAAACAGTTTGATCCACAAAGTATCACTTCAGTTCCATTAAAGCAATTCCTTAATAACACAGAAAGCTCCTTGGGATTTGATCAGCTCGATGATGAATGAGTTTCAGGGATGTGAAAAATATTATAAAATATCTTATTTTTTAACAGTACAAAGAGATGTTTTAGTGTTTGTTTATTGTATCACTATTAATTAGATTGAATTCTTAGATACCACAGCTTCATACACTCATGAAATAGAGGAATTATGAACTCTCTTTCTCTTTCATTTTCATTGATGAATGAAATATTGAATCATTTGCCTATTCTTCTTCTTCTTCATTTGAAATATTTGAGAAGATTTTTGGAGAAGTGAACATACACACACACACGCACACTCACATACACATTTTGCTGCGTTTCTTTAATTTTTTCTAGTTTGTCCATCCTTCTGTTTGGTTAGTCCAGTTGAAAGCGAGATCAGCACTTGCTTCAGCGAATGGCACAAAAATATCGTTGTCTTCATCATACCTAGGAAGTGCTACAATTCGAAGATTGTTCAGTTTTTGCTTAATCTTGTAGTTCAACGCATACTAAAAATTAACAATAATAATTAATATCAAACAATAAATAAACCAAAATCAACAAACACATAATGACTTTATTCCTAAAACAAATCTCCAGGGTTTATTTTGCTTGTCAGATGAGAAAATATTCTCTCGTATGCTATGGGTAAAAAAACCTTATTCTTTAAAAATCACAATCAAGTTAAAAATACACTTTTTTAGAATTATTAGACTGCATTTTCAATCCAGCCTTCTAAAACTCTAATAGAATCTATTTTGCCCATGGGATGTGTATCCGTTTGATCGAGAGTAGCAAGGTAACCCCTGTATTTTCATACTCTTTCTTCTAAAGCCAAAAATGCCTATTTATCCAATTCCCTTTGCGTTTATTTTCCTATTACGCTTTTAGTTTCTTTTCGCCAAATCCTAATCAATCCTAATCGCAGCATATTTACTTGCTTTTTTCTGTGAGTGCATTCCAGGAAATCGTCTGTTTATGCAGTGCAGGTTTTAACTGGAAGAGCTTCTGCCCTCGCAAATAGAAGCATTCACTCAGAGAAAAGAAGGCAAGGATGAATACCACCGTTGAGACTGTAACCCGAGAATGACATATTAGTGTTTTTTTTTTTTTTTGAGTGGATCTCTAAAAAAGGAGGAAAAATTATGTATTTTATTTTTGGATTTATCAATTAATTTGTGATTGATTCACTGCCAGAGATCTTAAAAGAGATTGCTTTTTATACAAGTCAAATCACAGTTTATCCTTTTGGGGATATTGAAAGGAGAACTTCTTTATTTATTAGTGGAAATCTTTCAACAACAAAAACAAATGCATAAACAAATGAAATCAACATAATCAGAAGTAGCAGTAAATAGTTGTAGTAATCACAGTATTATCCCCTCATTTAAAAATAAGATTGAGAATATTGGTAATTCTTCTTTTACTGAAGTTGAGTGGTATTTTAAAATAATGATTATTATTGATGTTATTATCTAAATGTTAAGCTCGTTTCTTATTGAATTGCAAGGTTTCCTTACATTGAATTGTGTTATTATTGCTATGGCAATGACAGAGGAGTAGGGTTACTCGTGGATTATTAGTATTAATAAGAAATCTATTAATATTGCTGAGCTTAAGTTATCCCTGATTGCTGACAGTTAACTAATTGTGAAGATTGCGATTTAATCTGGAATCTATTTGGGTGATTAGCAAAGGCAGCATCATGCACAGCTGCTGCTGAAATAATAATGCTGTCATCTTGTGAAATGCCGTAATTATTAAGATCTTGAGATTTTTATTGTTGTTATCTAGAAGGCTCATGGGAGATCACTCCTTCAGCAGGGTTTCTAGATTCTTGGGGAACTAGATTTGTTGATTGTCTAGTAGAATTCCTCTCAGTCTGAATTCCGCCTGGAAATTAAAATTGCTAAGAAGTAGATTAACTGTGATGATACTGATGTCCAGTTGCATATATAAATACTCTTTTATGCACCCAAACACTGAGTTGTCTTTAAGACTACTGTGTTTAATTCCCTCTCTTTGATGATCTATTCTCTGTAGTTCATCTGTTTTTTTCCCTCCTTTTTCTTAGTTTTTTGCTTAATTTAAAATATTGACGATTTAGATTCTTTGTAGCTTTTAGAATAAAATTCTAAGATTTTCTATTTGATTAATTTTCCTCTCTGTGTGAAGCTAAACCAATCAAATTCCCTGCTTTCTCTTCTTCTTCGCTTCTCAATATTCCTCCCCACTCGAATCATAGATTACTAACTCATATTTTATTGTAGACGCGTTCCTCTAATAAACTCACTGAAGTTATTTGAATCATCGGTAATCCCTTTATCATTGGGGATATGATGTTGCTAATCTCTTGATTTTTTGATAAAGCCATTGCAATCCATAAATCGATGAATGACACTAAGTGCCCTAAAATGAAAAGGACCTTTATTGTAATTCTATTATCTAAAATACTCGCATACAAAAAATAGGGGGAAAGGGGGGTGTTGTTATTGATATTTTTCTTTCTAATAGAATTCATCCCTCCTTTGCAATGTGAAAATGCAATAAATAATTTCAAAAAAAATATTAGAATTGAGATTATGAGTGAAAAGGAAGAATTGACATTCATATTTTTAGCAATATTAACAAAGACATAATATTGTGGTTTTTCTTTACGATAAAAACAATTACTCAATTTGGATGTGGGTATTTGTGTTTCCTCCATTTTAGCGCATTTGTCATGCCATTTTTGGGGTAAAAACAGTTGGTGTTTTGAGAAGTAATAAACCTATTATTTCTACCTGATAATACGTCTAAGGTTGAGAGTCTTTGCACCTCTCTTGATTACTCCAATCAGATTAGGAAATATTTGAATTCATAAAGGTTTTCAAGTTTACATAATATAGGTGAAAATACTTTTGATATTACAAGTAAGCAAGCAGAGAGGGTTTTCACTTTAAAAGATATAATTTTAATAATCTTTCTCATGTATTCTCTGGTATGGTTAATGTTTAAATTGGTGGGGAGGGAGGAGGGGGGAGAGATAATAATAATAATAATCCAAAAAAAATCTGAAAAATCAAAAAAATACAATTTCTAAACTGGTATTTTTAATTGGAATCGAGTCCTCTTAACCTCTCTGAAAACCCTTCAAGCCGACGCAGAAAATAGAGTCTCAGCGAGAGTGAAAAAAAAATGAAAAAGCAAAAGGAATCTAAGAACATGATCAGATTTTTTATGTACTAAATCAGTACAATCGATCTAGGTAAGGTTCTTGTCCCAGACAGAAACTGCAGCATGACGATCTTCGTGTAGAACCTCGTTGCACTAACTCCGTAAAATAAGATCGAAGCGGTTTGGACTATCAAGAATTTCTTTTACCAATATGTCGCCGAAATCCTTCCTACTTTATAATACATTGAAAATCCTGAGATCTAACTAATACACATATTAGCGTTCTTTAATCTACTTGATCACTACAACAGCAGACAGTTTGATCCACAAAGTATCACTTCAGTTCCATATTATCAATTCGTTGATAACACAGAAATTCACCTCGGAATTTGATCAGTTCGATGAATGAGTTTAGGGTATCTGGAAAATATTAAAAAATTAATTTTTTTTTAACAGTACAAAGATGTTTTCATGTGTTGTTATTGTATGACTATTCATTCGATGTCTTAGATGCCATAGCTTCACACTCTTTGAACAAAGAAATATGAAGAAACTCTCTTTTTGTAGTGATATAATGAACTTTTAAAATGAATGGATAGATTTCCGAATCATTTGCTTATTTTTCTTCATCATTTTCAATATTTTAGAAGATTTTTGGAAGTGAACTACTCACACACACTCACACACACATTTTGCTGCGTTTCCCTATTTTTTTTCCTGGTTTGTCCATCCGTCCTTTTGGTAAATTCAGTTGAAAGCGAGATCAGCACTTGCTTCAGCGAATGGCACAAAAATATCGTTGTCTTCATCATACCTAGGGAGTGCTACAATTCGGAGATTGTTCAGTTCTTGCTTGATCTTGTAGTTCAGCGCATACTAATAACCAACAAAAATAATCAATATCAAACAATCAATAAACCAAAATCAACAAACACATAATGACTTTATTCCTTAGTAATAGCTTCGAAAATCACGATCAGGTTACAAAAATACTATTTTGGGATTGTAAGAATGTATTTTCAATGCAGCCTCACAAAACGCTAATACAATCTATTCTGCCCATGGAAGAGTATTCGTTTTGATCAAGAATAACAAGATAACCCCCATATTTTCATACTCTCATCTTCTAAAGCCAAAATTGCCTATTTTCTTCATTCTCTTTACACTTTTTCCCCTACAACTCTTTCAGTTTCTTTTCACCCAAATCCTAATCAATCTTTCATCATATCGCTGCATATTTACTTGCTTTTTTCTGTGAGTGCATTCCAGGAAATCTTCTGTTTATGCAGTGCAGGTTTTAACTGGAAGAGCTTCTGCCCTCGCGCATAGAAGCATTCGCTCGTAGAAAGGAAGGCAAGGATGAATACCACCGTTGAGACTGTAACCAGAGAATGACATATTAGTGTTTCTTTTGAGTGGATCTCAATATTATAAAGCTCAGCAATTATGTATTTTATTTTTGGATTTATCGATTGATTTGTGATTGATTCCCCCCCCCAAAGATCATTAAAGAGATTGTTTTTTTATAAGTCAAATCACAGTCTATCCCTTTGAGGGATTTTGAAAGAAGAATTCCTTTATTTATTATTAGTCGAACTCATTCAATAAAAAACATACACATAAACAAATCAAATCAATATCAACAGTATCAGTAAATAATTGTAGTAATCAAGTAATATTTCCTCACTTTATGATAAGATTGAGAATATTCGTAAGTAGCAAAGCTGCAACGACAACGAGCATACATGTGAAGTTCGATCTGTTGGAATTAATGTTTGTTTGTATTTAATTCATTCTTTGAGTAATCCTCGATAGATTCTCAACAGACGTTGCCAGTAATAGCTATTATGATGCAATTGATGCTACAAGGGAAGAACGAGTGCTTGTATTTGAACATTAGCTAGTTCTGTGAATAATATCACTTTGATGAGCATCACAATTATCATTATTTCCACTATTATTAAAACTTGGTGCAGCTAGTGCTTCGTCAAATATTTATTAGCTTTATGTTAATTCTGTTCTAATCATCGTTGATTCTTCATTGCCAGTAGAAATAATTTCTTAACCATTTTGAAGGCTTATTAATCTTTATTAATCTAAAAGGTTATTAGAACTTTCTTTAGTTTTCTCGATGGCAATCACCTTCAATTCTCTATCTCCCATAAACACTTCATTAATCTTACTCTCTTCTCCAATGACTTTTCCTTATCCATCACTGCTATCTTCTACCATTTCTGCTTTCATTTTATCTTCTTCTTCTATCATCTTCCTTCGCTATTCCGCATATATTCTCAATTATTTCTCTTCAATCTCTCTTTCAATGTTAATCTATTCAACCCTAAGCGGTCTTTGAGGTGCATTATTCTTAACATACCTTACAATCTCCAACCGCGCTTGTGGTACAAATACATCCTTCCAATATTCTGTGTTTTCAGCTAATGATCCCGATATTATCCGACTCTTAAACATCGTAGATTTAATAAAGTTTATGTAGGTTTTATATGTGATCTTCGTTGAGCAATCAGCTGTAGTAGTCATACTATTCCCTGCTACTTTAGCTACAATCATAAGTGTCCTGGCTGTGAAGCAATCGCAATACGGTATCTTCGATAATTTCACTTCTTTTTCCACAGCAAATTCCTCTGGCGATATCCAGAAATATGTCTCCAAGCAATCACAAATCGATACCTTCGGTCCAAAAGGTATTTTCTCACGCACAGGATGCGTAAAGACATATTCTCTTTTAGAAGGAACGGGCTGCTGTGTTTATTGTGCGTTAGCAGCTTTAGAAAACCAAGCTGCTGGTGGTGGCGACAGTTTATTAAATTTAATATCTGTGTCTTTCTAGAAATCTCGCATGAGTTTACCTATGAATCCATTCGTCTCACTTTCATAAAAGATAAGCTAATAGATCTCGCAAGGGGAAATGTTATCGAAAATCACTTCAAATTCACTGGGTTACTATTCGTTTTGGAGGAAGATACTTTGTTGTTTAAATTGTTCACGACGTTTAGTGTAAATCTATGCTTGCTGTCTTTTAGCATCTTCTATGAGTTTCTTTGTGAGTTACTTCTGCTCAAGTGATAAACCTATTGGATGTTCTTGGGAGTTTGATTGTTGTTGTTGTTGTTGTTGCTGCTTTACAAGGATTGGTTTAGGAAGCTGTTATGGTTGTTACAGCTATTGTTGTTATTTTGCTGTCTCATAAGGCTAGGAGGTTGATACTTAGCATTCTTAAGTAATCAATTGCTATTTTGTTTGTGATTCTTGTAGAATATAAAAAGTTTATGAGTTCGACAATATCGATAACTCACTGCGTTTCTTTAAAGGACTATGGCTCTGAATCCTCACTTCATCACACAATTTAGAATCATTATTATTAACATCATAAGCTTATTCTTATTTCTCTTCAGACAACTTACTATTCTACTTCCCTTTCTACGCTAAGCTCATCTTTTCACTCCCAGTCATCGGTTCTGTATTCTCTAGATTCCCTATGAGCTCATCGATCATCACATTTTCATTATTTTCTTAATTGGATTGCTTCGGAGGAGTACCATTATTACTTCTTAATTCTAACTGATCATCACCCACAACATTCGACAGCTTCTCAAGAGCGGCAAGGGATTCTCTATTCCCGTTGTTATTAGAATCTACTAATAAGATCTACTATTATTACTACAATTACTCTAACTTATCCGCTTCCTTCGCTGCACTCGCAATCAAGAACGTCAATAACTTCAAGCATGCATCCCTTGCTACATACGAAGTAAAGAACAATTCTCCTTTACTCGTAATGATCGCTATGCTGTTATCGAATATCAGCGCATTCTTTCGTTTTTCTAATCGAATGATATCACAAAACGGAATCGACAGAGCTGTATCCCCCACGAAACTTTACGAATTGAAATACGAATGAAACCCTACAGTGTTCTTGAAGATATACATCTTTCCTTGGAGGAGGATCTTATGAGAAAAAGCACAGTTGAAGTTACTTATTGGTTCGTCTGTTTCTTTCACTCCGAATAAAGCTGAAAACTTCGTCGGGATCGATTAGGAGCTGCTAGAATCCAGAGGTAAACTGGGATTATTCGATGCAACAGTGCTACTGCTTTCATGCTCTTTCACACTCCCTTCCGGTGATCCTTAATTATTATTATTTTCATCGTTATCATCCCCAACAGCAGCCATCTACTCACTACCATTATTTTACTCTTATATCTACTAATATCCACTAGGCAAATGCAACTTAATCTAATTGAACTCAAAGTGAATGGACTCAGCATCAGCAATAAACTACCCTTAATCGTAAACACCTTCGATTATCCCAAACACCCTATCAGCATCATTCCTAATTTACTTTTTCCTATCTTCTAGCGATCTGACAACTGGTTTCGTTGCCAATGCAGCAATTACCTTCTAGATATGTTCTTAAACAACTTTAATCCGGACAACCTAATGGCTCATCAACGAATCTAGCGAGGTCCCTAAGAACTAGCTCGTATCTCTCACCCATTTAGCTTTATCTTAATTTGGTTTGGTATAATCACTCATGAGCTTCTTCGTCATATTAAAGAATCCCGTTGTTTACGTTGCGTTCTCAGCATACTACGTCGATATCGCTTTTTACGCTACTTTTATCACATTCGCAATATACCTTCCAATCTCTAAACTATACGACTCTCCTTCTTCAACGGAAGTCTTCAATGCTTCTTGCAATGATTCCGCGACTTAATCTCCCTTGCTGCCGTTGCTATTCGCTTTTCTAACTTCTCTGCATTGCTACTCGATGGTGCTTACGAGATCATTCCAGAATTCTAATACCTCCCCTAAGAACTTACTGAGATTCTTCATGGAAACTCCACGTTCAGTGAGAAGCTGCTCGAATGTTTCTAGAAATTAACTAGCTGCATCCGGGTACATCCTCATTTGCTCGTCAGATATCTTCAAAAACAAACATTATCATTACTTAAACCAATTACAACCCTACAACACCACTCTCTAATACAATCTTGAAAATATAATTTTTTTATTACTTATTCCTTATTTTAAAGTGCAGACTGCACAGCAAGGAAATTCACACCTGGTAGAATCACATCCTAATCTAAATATATCAACAAACACATTATCAAAGAAATTATGGGGGAGGGTCATCCCCCCAATAAGAAAATCATATTTAAAAGTTTTTCCTTTATTCTTCCTATTTCTCTCCTCCCCACAGTGATTTCCTTAATTACCCTTAATAATATTATTATTATCTACATCCCCCCTCCCCCCCATCCCTTCTTTCCCGATCATTTACTTCTTTTCAAGAGCCTATCTAATACAATCTTCTTATCATCTATATTCTCTTCATTCTTATTGAATTCTTTCCTAATCCAATTGCTCTCCACGAACCTATTGAAATTCTCTACGAATCTCAATTACCCTTCTCGCATCACCGCAATCACATCAATCATCTTAATCAACACTTTTTCATATGTTTCTCTTAGACTCTTAAACTACTCATGCAGTTATTTCGGAAACGCATCAATATGCTAATTTACTTATTCAATCAACCTCTTTAACTTCATTTCTTCTTTAGCAACCACCCTCAACGCTTCCTTCATTTTGAGGTCTTGCTTGGTGTTGTACGCGAGATTGTAAAACAGTCGGATATCCTCCTGAGCAATTGCTTTTTCGTTTGTTAGAATCTCAACTTCTTTGCAAGTTTTTATGTATTTATTATGCTGCTTAATCAGCTTCTCACTAGTTGATGATACCGCTTTCTAAGAAGATTACCCCCTCTCGGAGAAGGTTTTCTTGGAAGCAGCTAACTAGTCAACAAAATCACCGAGAGTCTTCGCTAATATTCCTTAGTTGTTCTTAGAAACTTCAACGCCTCTAGAGCAATATTCACTGATGATATTACTGAAGCTACTTATTGAATTTGATAAATCTCTCATTGTTGAAGGAGATTATGAATTTTGTTGGTAGTTAGCAGGTTAAGAAGACTGTTGCATTGAGTTCCCGTTATTAGGGAGGTTACATAGACGAGTTTTAGCACTTTTACTAGCAGCCTTCGCTAAGGATTCATTCTCTGATTCAAGAGAACTCAAGAATTGCAGTGTATTCTTGCAGGTTTTCCTGATTAGCTCTAGCACATTCTCCAAATAGATCTCCTTGTCTTGGAAGCTCTACATTATTCTCTTTAAACTCTTCGGAGGAAGGCGATCAATAGTCGACTGGAATTACTGTTTGTATTGCTGCATGCTCAAAGCACCCGACATGATGCTGCTGGTACTGCTGTTACTGGTATAATCACTGAGACTATTTGCAGCTGTAGAGCAAGTCGAGGCAGGTTTCGTAGGGGAGGAGGATTTATTATCCATGACCTAGGGAAGAAATAAATTATTGTGATCAACAGAAATGGAGTTTTTATTGTTGTTGTGTATTTATTTAATCTTTTCTTTGAATATTTATCTATCAATCTCTTTCTCTGTTTGTTTTCGCTGTACTTTAGATTGAAGAAGCGCTATCTGATGATTTAATGCTGCAGTGCACGGTTTAGATTTAAAAGGAAATTCGGCAGAAATTAAACAGCATTGAATCCAGTGTGATAAAGTGGAGATTCTGTGTGGGATATTTTAAAAAACAAAGCTAAAGGCCATTTTTCAAGGTGCAAGCATTAAGGATAAGGAAAATTATTTTTATTTTTCTTAATTTGTACTATCTCTCAAATATGTAGGATGGTCTAGCTAGGTAAAACATCTTGATGGTTATCTAATTGGTTCTACTCAATGATCTATGAATGATCTGATTCTCTTTAGATTTTTGTAGAGCTTTGAGATTCAAACTCGATTTATCAATTCATTAGATTTACATATGATTGCTACTTCCTTATCTTAAATCTTCATAACTAACACCATCATTAAATTAGATTTATTAAATGTTAATCCAAGGGGCAAATGCAAAGAATATGATAGTTCTTACCATAGCTGCCCTGACTATTAAATAGAATATCTTCATAACTCAGCAAAAAATACTATTCATACAATTGTTACACCAAAAATAATGAAAAGCATAATTATTTAAATTCCATGATGAATTATCCAATAGCTTATTACAGTTAGTTCATCTCATAACGACTATTCCTTACTTTAAATCACCTGAAAAAAAGAACATTGCAATTCAAAGCAATAGCAATGCTTGTTTCAGCTATTTTCCCTTAAATTATCTCTTAATAAAGTCCGAAAAAAGTAATTAACTTTCATATTAAAATTATCTGCTAGTAACTGTTTGGAAGGGAAGTCCTAAATTAATCAGATAAAAAGAGCTGTTAAGTAAAAGAAGGTTAAAGGAATATTCAAAAAAACTCACACGCACACACACTCTGATTATTTGATTCGAAAGAAAATAACAAGAAAAGCAAAACAACTACTACACACACTTACAAGTACATCTACCTTGCCCTTTTACCATTACCCCATCCTTCCTCCCAATCACTCCTAATGGACCTAAACAGCATCGTCTTTCCCGCTCCGAAATGTTCGTACACTTCAGAATCTCGCAATCTCATGTGGATCGATTCGCATCCTAGTAACACTCCCATATTCCATCTCCAACAGCGCTAAAAGCAACAACAAGAAAACAACTTCCCCTTCAAAGAGAACTCCTCAAATACATCCAAATCCTCTGCATCAATAGCATCCTGCATGTGTGGTGGGAACATAGACACAGCATCTGAAATTGAAGTCAACTTCCCGTACAACAACAATAACAAAACCAATGAGATTTTTCGTAATTCACCACCACATAAATCACCATAGCGCCCATAGAAAAAATCAGCGATTCAAATCAACAAAGTGCTTTAAGACTCCAATAACAGCAACAATTACACGTTTTAGTTAGAGTAGATGCTCATTAAATCATCAAATTAGCAAACAAAACCATCATAACAACCATAAATCCCATAGAATTTCCTGAAACATAATCTACATTCACCGATTCGAGTGGCAGACAGCAAATAATCGTTAAGCAGTCCTCTCAAGAGAGCGAGCGAGTTAGGTCCAGAACTCTCTAAGCTCTCCGCAACGAAAGTGCCTTGTTTATTCTTACCTTCGCATATTCCTAGCGATAAACTTCTAATTTATTTCCATGGAAACGCAGAAGACATCGGAGGCAGTTATGATTTTGTTGTGAACCTTCGAAAGCATCTAAAATTGAATATCCTATCCGTGGAGTACCCTGGATATGGGCTATATCCAGGTAAACCAAATTCAGATTAGATTCTTGCAGATGCAGATTCCGTGTATGAATATGCGCGCTCGTAATTGAAAGTCTAATCATCTAATATCCTGCTTTTCGGGAGATCAATAGGAAGTGGACCTGCTTGCTATCTCGCAGGGACAAGGAGTGTTGGTAAGAATCCTTAAATAGAATAAGAAATAGTTGTTTGTTGCTGCTCTTTTTTCTGATATTTTTAACATATATTTTGCTGTTTTTTCATTTTACCATAGGTGGGTTGATACTGATGAGTCCTTACACGTCTATTAGAAACGTCGCTAAAGATATCGCAGGTGGTATGATGTAGTATTTAGTCGCTGACAGGTTCAGAAACATCGATTACTTGAAACATGCCAAATGTCCAGCTTTGTTTATCCATGGAAAACAAGATACGTTAATCCCATATTCGCATTCGATTCAGTTAATGGAGATGATTGAATAATCTTCGAACTCTTCCCCTTCAACTTCTTTTATCCACCTTTCAGAGGGCATGACTCATAATGATTTCCATATTCTCCATGATTTGCTATCACCAATACAATCTTTTTTCATCCAAGCGCATATTTCAATCAATCCTGTAGCGATAAATAGACCAGCTAGCATTAATAAATGAGAATTTCAAGACAAATATTTAAATGTGCTTGCATGTGTTGCTTTGAATGCAAGAATAATGTCCATACGACAGAATTTTTATATATCTTGAGGATCCTTAAATGTTATTAAAATAATTGTGGAATTGTCACCTGAATATTTCTTCACCTTGTGTAAAGAAATCTGGGATAATTGGGTGTTTCCTTCAGATTTGAGCTTTGGAGACATTAATATGACTAGATATGCCAAATCAGCTACTAATAATTAGCTTTGAAAATGCGTAAAGTCAAGGTAGTATTTAATTAAGATTTCAAACAACTACTAAACATCTGCTCTGATAAGAAAAATCACATTCTTTCTTAACAAATGCGTTTTTTCTTCCTCCTAGCAGGGCTGTCCTTATGCTGCCTGCTGAGTACTGTCAAGTGCTGCACTAAAATTGTATCTGGATCGATCTTCAACTTCTCTGAACTAGCTTCCAACACGTAAGCCTTTATCTATCCTACTCCATAAACCCATAACATTTCCCCATTTCCTCATGATTGTTCTTCCTTTTCCAAACAGGTACAATACATACCAAGGTACTACTGGTACACTCTACTGGAATGCATGCTAGAACACACTTCCTGATCCTTAGTCCTGTAACTAAGATAACATCTACGCTGCGTTCTACACATCCTAGGCTACTTGCACAGCTATCACTGGAAATGGCATCTTTAACGCAGCGGACTTCGAGTATGTTGGTAAGCAGCTTAATGAA
>Ga0302271_10002900_pt1 | contig 14999 bp, 19 predicted proteins | sample III_Bog_N1_1_FD_198767 | JGI IMG/M metagenome (GOLD analysis project Ga0302271, IMG submission 198767) | Peat permafrost microbial communities from Stordalen Mire near Abisko, Sweden - III_Bog_N1_1 | ecosystem: Environmental > Terrestrial > Soil > Wetlands > Peat | place: Sweden: Abisko... | reverse complement strand
CTTTCCCAACAAGATAATTCGAATATCAAATTAAAAAATATTAATAAATTAATTAAACATATCTTCAAACAAGATCCCCCCCCCCCCCCCAAATTAAGAAATCAGCTTAGCTCTCCTTAGTATTATTAATAACAAAGCAATCCAATTCATCATCCCCCTTTCATTCATGAAAGTTTCAGTTGGCGGAATAAAAAAATTATTAAATAACAATTCGGTTAAGATTCTAATAAATCAATAGCAACTACACTTAATTTAATTAATTAATTTCGCGCAACAGCGAAAAGAATCTTAGTGAATAAGAGAGAATAGCAATTTACAAAGAAAAGAGAGCATTAGAGAAATAGAGAGATTGTGACCATTGAGAATTGATAGTTTTTAAATATTCTAGGGCTACGAAACAAAACTCAATGTAACTCTCCCTCTTTTTCTCTTTCTCTTGTTCTGAAGAACTTTTAAGAATTAACCAGACTGTTTAGATAACTGAATCATGGTACCATAGTTTTATTTATTAGATCCATTTTAAATGTTCTAGCATGTGCATCAGAGAGGGGTAGTCATTTAGTTTTTAATTCCCCATATGGCTATATCCAGATAAATGATTGCCCTTCCTCTCTCGTGCACAACTAGTCCCTTCAGTTTTAATGAAATCGGATAGCTAAAGGCTATTATCCATTTCTATGAAAGAATTCCTCAGCTTAGAGGAACCCCTTTAATTTTCACAAAAATTACTACTCTCAAGCATTTCCCTTAGCTTGAGAGTTGATGAATATTGTTAGTTTTATTCATCATTAAAGCTCCATTTCTCTCTTTAAATTGATTTTATTTATGCTCACACATTCATTCCATAGCTTAAACTGATTGAAATCATGCTAGTTTTTTAACTGTTTTGCCTTCAAGAAATGATTCAACCATTTATTAATAAAATAACTGATTCATGTAAAATCCATAAGCCAAAAAAAGACAACAATCTCTTTCTTATCCCCTCTCTTTTTCTTCATCAATATCATCAAAATCAAACTCATAAACAAACACACTCACATACACACACATATATTCATACAGAATAATACAAAAGTACAACAACAAAAAAAGACAAATATGCATTTATCATATTTTTCAGATAAAACTATGCATAATGATAATAAACCCACAACAAAAAACAAATAAAAAGAATAAAAATGATTTCTTTGACAAGATTAAAAGGGAATCATGGAACAAATAGAGAAAATCTGATCATCAATGGCAATTCAAGGGAATTTACTTTAAAACATAAAAAATTCAGAAATTGAATTGAGATAGATATTTCTTGGAAACTCCTGTTTGAATGATTACCAGACAAATATGGATATTCCCTTATCTTGATTGGATTTGATCCTCAAAATCATGCTTCTTCCCCAATTAATTAAATTAAAAGCGAAATAGATATATAGATTATTACTGTCCTTGATATTTATTTCATGCACAATAAAGAAATAAACTGAGGATTTATAATTCCTCCTTCTTCTTTGGAAGCTGTTTTAGAGTGGGAAAGAAAGAGAACGAAATAAGATAAATAAAATCTATTTTTGAAACCAAACAAGTCTATTCAACTGACAAAATATAAAATGTATCCTCAACCTGCTTAAAACAGCTAGCTGCCATATGAAGCATCTGGTCAAGCTGCTTATCCTGCTAACTCACCACCACGCAGATCCTTCCAAGCTGACAAAGAAAGAGAGCAGATTTTACTCAAAAAGGAAGAAATCATCAATGAATTCAGAGAAAGATATCTCCAAGCTGGGACAGTTGGCCTTTAGTAGCTCACTTACGCTGATGGAGCTACTTTTGTCGGTTAAGTTAAAGATAAAAACCTTAAACATGGAAAGGGCATGTACACGTAAGGCGTTATTAAAATAAAAAATTAACCTCACAATTGTTGACTTTAGCTTCATTATTTTTTAACTTTTTGTTAAATCTTTTCTTCTTATTTGTAGCTACCCCAACGGAGACATCTACTTAGGTGACTGGAAAGATGATTTCTTCAATGGAAACGGTGTTTACATTTTCAGTATCGGAGAACGATACGAAGGTGAACTCGTGAATGGACATAAATCGGGACGTGGCACATATTACTATGTGAACGGAAATTTCTACCAAGGCGAGTGGCGTGACGACAAAAAAGACGGCAGAGGAGTATACTCATACAATACAACTGGTGAAAAGTATGAAGGTGAGTGGAAGACAGGTGAGCGTAATGGTAGAGGAATCTATTATTTCGCTTTCGGAGACACCTACAATGGACAGTAAAAATAAAAATAATTAAAAAAAAAAGAAGAAGATATTTTGAAAGATAAAAATTATCTTGAGCAGAATTAAGAATTCTTCAGCATTCAGATTCTTCATATTAATATATTTTAAAAATAAGATGGGATAATGGAAGTAAAAGTGGACACGGTGTGCTCACTTACGCATCAGGAGCTAGATATGAAGGGCTCTGGGCTAGAGATCGTGCTAATGGTAGAGGTGTCATGTTCTATGCCAACAATGATAAATACGATGGAGAAGTACAATAAAAATAAGAAAAAAATTAAAAGATATTTTTTTAATGAACTTATTTTTTATTTTCCTTAGTGGAAAGAAGGTGCTAAGGATGGCAAAGGAGTGTACTAATTCCATGATGGCAGTCGCTATGAAGGAGATTGGGTAGCTGACTACAAAAACGGAGTTGGGTTATTCGTGCATGTGAACGGAGATCGCTATCAAGGAGAATTCAAAGAAGGTGAAAAAAGTGGCAAAGGTGTCTACTACTATGTTAATGGTGACAGATATGAAGGTAATAAAGGATAAATTGATTATTGAGAGAGATGCTTATCACTATTATTTTGAAAGAATAATTTTTAAAATACCTTTAATTTCTATGTTTTTTCATTTAGGTGAATGGTAGAACGACAGAAGACACGGAAAAGGAACACTTCAAATGCAGAATGGAGATATCTATCAAGGCGATTGGAGTGAAGGCGAGAAGAATGGATAGGGACAGTATGAGTTCGCTAACAATGATCTCTACGAAGGATATTGGCTAAACGGAAAGAGACACGGAAAAGGTGTGTACAGATGGAATAACGGTGAAACCTACAATGGAGATTGGAAGAACGATCGCATGAACGGTCAAGGCGTAAGAATATTATCAAAAAAAGGATTTTAATTAAAAATAATAAAGTAAATATTTAATCAATTGTTTTTTTATCCTGTTTTGGATAGATTTTTGAGAAAGTTGATGGCAGTTCATTTGAAGGTGAATTCAAGGATGACGTTCCCTTGCAACAGTGAACTAGTTTGTTTTCTTTTTTATATCCGTTTTGTTCAACTTTATTATTCAACGAAAATCTTTTATTTTCTTCATTTTTATCTAATTTAACAGTATTTTTCTCCAGTTATTCACAAAGATTATCTTAAAAAACTCTAATTTCCAATATTGTTCCCATATTCCCAAGAGAATAATCAAGAATCCTCGTTTTTTTTATATTATTTACTTTTCCTTTTAACCAATCCTTTTGCTGTTTGGTTTATTTATTTGTGAATATTAACTTGATGAAGAATCATATTTTTTTGAAACAATCCAAAGATTTAAATAGAATGATATCGAAAAACATGAAGGACATAAGATTATTTTGTGTGTCTCAGCAAGTCGAAATCAATGAAACTAAAGGGATAATTGGTCTATGCTTGCCATAGATAAATCATTCCTCGAGGAGGTTCTTAGCAGCAGTTTCCTCAGAAGCACCGTCTCTACCGGCAGCCTTCTCACCTCTCTTCTCGTGAGAGTAAAGCTCTGCAATCTTGGTGGCTTTAATAGCAGGGAGAAAAAAGGTAAGGAAAAAAGGTTTTTTTTTTGTTTATTTTTAAAATATTTTTACCATCGAGCTTAGGTCTCTTGAGGACCTTGACCTTTCTGATGGTGACGGACTTGAGAGGGAAGATATTTTTGGTATCTTTCTCGATCTTCTTGCTGTAGTCTTCACCAATGAGATTCTTGGCGAAGTCGGTGATGGAGAGCTTGGCAGCTTCAGCAGTGATGAAGTTGTTGATTTTTCTGCGGATAGCCTTGATTTGGGAAGTTTTAGCGTAGGCAGTTGCTTTGACGTCCTTCTTAGCGTGAGCTTTCTTGGTGAAGGCGAGAGTGAAGACTCTGACGATGTATCCGTCGTTGGTCTTGCAGTCGACTCTAGACTCGATGAGACTCTACCACTTGCGGATCATAGAGCAGAGTCTGTCTCTGGTGATGTCCAATCCGTAGAAGGAAGTCTTAGCGTTCTTGCCATCAACATCATCAATAACCAACTTCACCTTTCTCCTAGAAAAATAAAATACAAGAATTGTGGTTAAAAACATTTTGTTTTTAAGGTTTTTCGAGTTGTTCATATTGAGTAATTCATCAAATTTCTTATGATTAATCTTTTCCTCTACTTCGTTTAAGAAGTCAATTCTAAGCTTGAAATCTATATCTTCCCAGTTAAGACATAGTCCTCAAACTAAATCTTAAATATCCTGCTATTTTCGTGCTGCAATATCCTTGCATTTTGTTTGAATCTCATTTTTTTATTAATATGCGTACCAGAACTTATCAGCGGAGTTATCCTTAAGATCAGCGAGAGTAGCTTCAACTACTCTTCCCTTGATTTCATCAGAGGCGATTCCTAAATTTCACGAGCAAAAACACAGACAGTCAATCATATGTTTATACTAGCTTTCATCCATCGTTGTTAATCTCCCTACTGTTTCCGGAGCTCTTGGTGACGAGGGTCTTTCCGAAGGACTTGGATGAGAATGGAATAGGTGCTCTGAAGTCGTACCATTCCTTTCTGGATAGAGGGTCGACTGTTCTCTTCTTGGCTCCTCTCTTGCCACCTACCTTGAGACCTGGGTTCTTTCCTTGAGTCATGTTTTTTGTTTGAATGTGCCTTGAATTAGTTAATATATTCTTCTTTTAGTCTTTTTCTGCTCTTTAATTGATCGTCTTCCTCCTCACAAAGGTCTCTTTTTTAGCTTATCACACTAATTTATCCCCGTCGAGTGTATAGTTTCAAACTATTTTCTTAAAGAAAACAAAAGCACAATCACAGAGAGAGATCAAATTAATCCAATTAATTTTGCACTCCTACAAACATTTAATCCATCCAAAACAACAATTCACATCACAGAACTTCTCCCAACTAAACAGGCAAAATGTAAATCGACGAAGTAGTCTGGTAGGTTATCAATAGGCAGCAGTGCTCTTTTAAAGTCAAGACTGTCTCAAGGAATTTCTGCAGGAATGAATATAACTTGACTGGTTTGTGCAATCGTCAGGCGTGTCCACTAGCTAATTCGTAATATGCTACAATCAAGCACGAAAAGGGCATCTGCTATCTTTACATAAAAACAGTCGAGAGAGCACATTCCCCTGCAAATATGTGGGAGAAGATAGAGCTTTCTAAGAACTATGAGAAGGTAATAGCAGAAGATTTTTGCAAAGTAGAAGGGTTTTTTAACTTTTGTTTGTGCTTTTTGTCAGGCTTTGAAGTAAATCGATGAACAACTTCCTTATTGGTCTAATTTCGTTGTCCACAAATGCAAGCAACGTCTCACGAAGCTCCGCTAGATGTTGATTAGAATCAGAAAAATGAAAGTCAGAGGATTGTAAGCAAATTAGATTGTCTTTTAATGTGATGCTAAATTGTTTTGGATTTGTTTAATTCCATCTCATTTGAGTTGCTTCAAGTGGAAGAAACTAATTCTACAAGAAAATAACTATGATTGATTATTTATTTGGTTTGACTTGAATATTCAGTAAGGAATTAGTCCCCATAAAGAAGAAAGCAGAAAGGAGAGATAAAATCAGAGAACAAAAGGCTCTCGCAGCTGCTCATATCGAAGAGACTATTGAGAAGGAATTGCTGGATAGATTGAGTGCTGGTGTGTATGAAGACATTTATAATTTCAATCCGAAAGCTTTCGATAAAGTCATGGATAAAAAGGAAATTTATGAGCAAGAAGAAGAAGGAGAGGAAGATGAAGTGTCTGAAGCTAATAATTCAGAAGCTGAGTTAGTTTATGATGGAAATGAAGATGAGGAGGATGATGATGACGAGGATGAGGATGATGATGAAGAAGGAGATTATGAAGAAGATGAAGATGAAGAGGAAGAAGAAGATGATTCTCCCAAAAAAGCAGACTGTAAAACATAAACTGAAAACAACTAATTTTTTGTATTAATGAACTGTTTTTGGATAATAGTATCAAAGAAGAGAAAGGCGAATAACGATGATGATGAAGAAGATGGTTCTGACTAAGAAACTAAAAAGGGAAGCAAGCCAGTCAAAAAGACCAAGAAATCTCAACCTAAGATTCGCATTGAATATGAAGAAGAAAAGCCCCATCAAAATTCTCAATATACTACCAACAACGATGTTGATTTCTGATTCCACAAAAAAAGATCCTCATTTCCCTACTGAATAACCAAAAAGCAATCAAGGCAGCAAGAATAGTTACATTCTTCAGAGAAAAATCAAAAAATATTTTATTATCCTTTGTCTCCATCAATAGCAGTTCACACTTAAGATATATTTCTGCTTTGTTCAATTTATGTAAATATACAAATATTAACTTCTTTTGGTTTCTTTTTCACTTGAATTGAAGAGTATAATCTATCATATATTCGAGGTCTTCTTATCCAAGCCGAGAATCTCTCTCATTTATTTTATCCAGAGTTGAGCTATTTCAGCTTTTGAACTATTTTTATTAGAAAATAAGTGTTAATATGAGAAATCAAAAAATATATTATTTTTTCAAGTAATTATTATCGAACAATCTGCTTACTCTAGTGAACTCGCTCCATATTTCTTGAGCATAAACGGCACTATCAAATTACCGCAGTATTTCGCACAATACTAATCGATTAACTCAGTGTCGTCTGAAAGTAAAATCACGTTCGTTTCGCCATCGAATCTGTAGTTAAAGTAGTTATTGCACTTTTACAATTCAAAATCAAAAAATCTTACATTCCTTTTGAAAGTCCGTATTTCAAGCAATCATTGAGTTCTGGAGTTCTCTTTAATTTATGTAATTACACAGCCAAAAATGTCAACACTGTCGATTTCTATTTGTGGTTATAATTCTTTTCCTCTATCAAAGAAGTCAAATGCTGTGTAGTGATATTCGGTAGGGAACTCACTGAATGTCCCATCTAAATTACCAAGCGATCTAGCAATGAAATCCCACTAAGTTCAGCAGCTTGTTCTACAGCACCTCTTTTCATGAGCATTTTCGCTAGGACATAATGCAAAGAAGGATCAAATTAACTAGCTATTTTACTGCATGTGCTGATTTCGTTATGCTAAAGCAGCATAGCAAATCTCAAGAATGGATGTCTTAACTTAATCGTATGGACTTCCCTTTTTTAGTTCAGCAGTACGAGGGTATAATCATAAACCAATAGAATTTACAATATCCCTGGAGGTCTTCTTTGGAGCTCAGGGTAGATACTATCACTTAAAAATCCTGGATTGTCATCATTTTCACTGTCACTAATTCCGAGAATATCATCGAGATTCAAAATATCATTTCGACTCACACCTCTCTAGTTTTCCGCTAAAGGAATATCTAACACTTCTTCCTCTTCAAACTCGCTGATTAGCACCCCCACTGAATCCTCCGTCACGTAGAAAAATAACTCCTCCATAAAATATCCATGTGTCACAGAGATCATCACAGTTTTGAAGAACACAAATGTATCTTCCTGCCGCTTGATAATCACTATGAAATCATTGTACACCGCAGCACAAATCTCATGACTGAGATTCCAGTACACCTCGCGAGGTTCGACGATTGGCCTGCCGACTTTAATGTAAACTGCCATGTCAGAATTCTAGTTGCTAGCTCGTTCGACCTCGAAGAATTCACATTTATTTAGTTTTAGCATTCTCATCTGTTCCTTCGCTTTGTCATCTTTTTTACCAATAATGTCCTCCATGTCTTTGTCCGTCATAAGATCAACGATGCCATAGAAATCACCACTGAATAATTTCGTCGGATTCAAGAATCTAATGAACAAACAAAGTAGGTTTTAGATTTCATTTATTTTTGTTGTTTTTTCTCAATTATTTCATATTCTTTTTAACTTACGAATCTTTTTTGAAGACAACTTTGATTTGCAGTTTCGGTTCTTCGATGATTTCACTCAAAACAAATATTATCTTAGTTACTGCATCGGAATAGACTGTAGAATAGCTTTATGTTGTCTTGGAATTGAACAGTCCTCCAGTTGAAATAGTCTGCACTTTTTCATCTGCTTTGATATAATCTCCTTTTTTATTCACTGGTACTAACGCTGCGAATTCATCGTTATACTGATGCCAAACTAATGACACACAGCAGCCGCTACTGATTTTCTCAAGTTAGCTTAAAAAATGCAAGGCATCATCACCTTCTTAGAGAAGATTAATCCGATTTCTATCGACAAAATGTGCATTATTCACACGAAGAATCTCGTAATACCCATTTGGTTTGCAGAATACACTGATGTATTTACCACTTGCGCTGCTTTTTAACTCACTGTCCTCCCAAGGAAAATGACTTTTAAAGGAATATTAACGAGAATTCAATGAAGTGCTGGTTATTTCCTATGATATTACCAAAGAAAAATACAAAAAATAATTCTTATTTTGTCAAAAATACATCGAATAATATATTCTGACTTTGTTGGAAAGTGCTTGCAGTTCGAAGAGAGTGCAGAGGAGACTCTGAGCTTGGACATGAAGAAACAGGAAATTAAGGGTGGTTTGATTTAGCAGCGCTTTGTTCTCGTGTTCTCGCAGTTTAGAAAGAAGAGCACCTTCCATTTTCTTTGGTGTAGCATCAGCTCCAATAAAGTCTCTCATCTGTTTTTAGGTAGTTGTTGTCAATTTCAATTTTATTCTTTTCTTGCTTTTTTACTTGATCAACTGAGTGATTTGTTGAGAAGAAGTGATTGAAGCATAATGGAGGTAATTTGTATTTGTTTGCATTGATAATATACAACCCCATCGTTGTTGCGAGGAATATCTTGTATGGCTTGAGTGCGTGGACAGCGAGAGATATGATTTTGAGAGATTTGTCAAGTTCTTGATTGATTTTGAGATCTATGAAGGGACTTGGTTGAATTCTCTCATTTTTAGACTCTCCTCCTGAGCGACTTACTGTTAACGTGCCTAAATCCATCCTCCCACCATGGAATAATAGACTGCTGTTACCAAAGCCTAAAAGAATTAGTAGACGATTTGTGAGAGAAATTATGTGAAAAAGAAGAAATAATCTTATTTTAAAAGAGGTATTTTCTCTTACAAGGATGGTAGAAAAAGACAGCTTCTCTGACTTGATCTTTATCTTTTCCATTTTTGTATCTTCGTAGCTCGTTTCCGTTCATCATATTCCACACTGCTATCTAAGGGGTTATTTTTAAGAGAAAAATGTAGTTAATTGACTGTGAAAGAAGCAATAAAGATACAAATCTAATAGCGTTTGTGATTTACATATCCTTCAGTGACCGATACAAGAGTCATGGTTGTAGGGTCATAACTCAAAGAAGTTGCATTCTCATCGTCGTTTGAAGTCTGCAAAAAAAAAGAAGAGACAATAGGCATTTTAACCATATGGTAGTAGCATATTATTTTAAAAAAGAATAAGCAAGTTTTGTGTATTTTTTGCATGTCTTTTTTAATAAAACTAAGTGTTTCTCAACTTACTTTCCCTTGTTTGTTCATGTAGTGTAGCTTAAATGAAGGCAAGTCTAAATTTGAGTCCACATTCCAGCAGGAGATATATCCATCTGATGAGCTGACGATAAGTCTTGGTCTGCTGCTTTAGTCTTATTTGTAGGGAATGATGAAATTGACTGCTTTTGAATGCTGTTCTTTCATCGTTTTCGTGAAAGTATAGCTGATCATATCGTAGATTTTGATGGATCCATCAGCACAGCCAACTGCGAAGTACTAGCTATCGATTTCTGATATCACGCGGACTGATTTTTATTCTAAGTCACTTGGTGTAATTGCACGGGTCGACTCCAGGATATAGTCATACAAGAATATCTTTGTGTCACTGTAGATGATCAGCCAGTGGGAATTGAAGGAATTAGAGCTGTTGTTGTTGGGAGAGCTTTGCAAAGTTGCATTTAAGGTGTCTTGATCTAGAAACTTCAGCCCCTTAATCTCCATAGACTTAGAGTGTTCCAGAGTATCGATGGTTTAGGACTGCATGCTTTTTAGACAAGTTTTGCGCTCATAATCCCAGACTTACACAACGTTGTTATTTGTGGAATAAGCGACCCAAGGACGTGTCACGTGATAATCCATGCAACGGATCTAGCACTGGACTTTGACTTCGAATTGCCAGTCCACATCAACAGAAGGTAAATACTGCTCCATTTGAGGATGGATATCTAAGATAGTTTCTAATTTTAATCTTCTTAAATGTTTGAATATGGGTCACTGAAAACCAAGGGAAGAGGGGAGATATTAGATTTTAATGTATTATTCATAACACTTTTACTTGAAATGCTTTTAGAATCAAAAAAGGAAAGACTGATAAAAGAAAAATCTTAAAGGCAATTTACGAAGAAAAAGAGGTGTTCAGATTACCATATTGGGATAGATTGAAAATTTTTGTGCTAAGAAATTCAGGAATTTTTATCTGGAAATTAGCATTAATTTTTAGCAGAAATTAACAATAAAATGAAGAAATTTCATTCTAAATTGAAACAGAGAGGTATTTTGGAGGATTTAGGGATAAAAACTCATCCCTTCATAATATCACCAACAAAATCAATATCATGTTTGAAAAAACAGAAAAGTAAAAAGATCCCCAAAGATTCGGTATCCATTTACTTTGATAGTATTGCAGTAGCATTAGTTCAATAATAGTAAAGAAATAATAGAACAAACAGGTCATTTCGCCCGATTTTAGTGAATATTCACAACAAAGCAATCTGTGAATTTGAAATATCCAAATTAGTAAAAAGAATAAAAAACTGAAGTTTTGTCATGCTTAAAGCATATTCATGATGAAAAAAGTCAAATATTGTGAGTTTGCCCACATATTTGCTTCTAAAGTTTTTCATATTTTTCCGAAATTCTATAAAGACATCTCATTTACTTATATTTAATATTGGCACTTGATTCTATCTCTTCCATGAAACACAAATCATTCTGTGATTTAATTTCCAAAACTGCGATTATTGGGCATATGAAGAATTAATTTTTGAGGACAATTATCCTGAACAACAAAATGTAATTAGTTCTTTAAAAATAACCCTTAAAACAACTTTACCTCTTATCAAGCCATCAATCTCAATAGAAGGATGCTTTGTTTCATTATGCTTTACTTGTGCAAATCATAAAACCATTCATATTCCATTTACAGATGAAAAATCTCTCTATCTCCCTACCTACAGCGTCGAGCTGTAAACAAAACTCATTAAATAACCTAGACAACAAATGCAATCAATTAATCTAGATTGCCACTAGACACCCTTGGAGACTACTAAATGTCTCTCTTTCAGCTATTCTCTGCTAGTTTCTACCCTGCCAGAGCATAACGTTCTTTAGTAATAGTCCTTTTTTTGGGATAGATCATCTTCAATGGTAAGAGAAATGGCATTACAAAAGAATATTGTAATTAACTGGATCAAAGGAATTATTTTATTTGATTTGATTTACATTACAAATTGGCTTTCATCCCTGATCCACAAGGATAAGGTACACATTAAATTGATTCTAATCCCAAAAAGGTTGTTCTTTACGTCATTTTGACTTTAATTACAATTATGTCTCCACAGACTATTGATAAACTAAGTAACCCTGAAAATTCATTATTACTTTCAAATTGAATGAAAAGAAACCAAAGAATTGCACTCAGCAATGCTTGTTGATTGATAATAATGAATAAAAGAAGCATTTTCACTGGAAGAACAGAAAAGAATTAGTTCTTCCAGTTCCTCAAATCTTCAATTCGTAAATATGATGTGTTTTTTTACAATATTTCGCTGAAAATACCCCCAAAAAATCCAACAAATTCAGATTTTCTTCCTTAAATATTTTGACATTTAGATTCTAATACCCATCTAAAAGAAATCTAACTTTAAAATCAAGAGTCATCTCTTTACATTCCCTGCGAATAATTGACTAGAATAATTAGATTTAAAGAATTGTTGAGATAATAATTCCCATTACTAAGGATTATTACATTTACGAACAGACTTGATCAGAAACAGCTAGCAGCTTCTTTACCAACAAAATGAATTCATTGAGAAAATTTAAATAATCAAAAAAATAATAACAATCACAAATTGCAAATCTTACAAGATTCACACACACACATACATACACACACCAGTAGCACCTAAGACATCAAAGAACAATCACATTTTCTCCCAAAAATGCACAAGCAACAACAACGCAAAGACAATGTCGTTCTTGTAACAGGCGGTGGTTCTGGGATCGGTGAAATCCTAGCGTAGCTATTCATGCACAAAGATTACTATGTCGTGATAGTTGACAATAAAAGAGGCAATTCTTAAGAACTCCTATACCAGCAAGGCAGTCACAAGGGTGAGTTTATATCCTGCGATGTCACGGATGAATTGCAGGTCTCAGAATTATTCATAAAACTTTAATAAAAGCAGTACGTTTTGAGATACCTTATCAATGCTGCTGCGATCAACAAAGCGAATTGGGATGAGTATCTTTATCCTTCCTAGAGAATCACGAAATATGGTTGCATTATGATGTCAAAATAACCAATTTAGCAATATATTCAAAGTACCAAGATCTTAGAGCCATCGTGCATTGGAGTAATCCTAGACGTCGCAAGGGGTATCGAGGAAGGGTTAGCTGATGCGAAGCAAAGTGGATTATGTCCAACATTTTTTTCAGGGAGAATCAGAGTGATAGCAGTGCCTATGGGTGTGTTTACTGATTCCATGCATCCAACGCTGCTGAGAGATATCGCACATGGGATATTTAAACTTACTACAACACATTAAAAGTTCAATTAGCTTCTTGATATATGTCCTATCCCTTCACCGTCACTGTGAGAGAGAGAGAGAGTTCTTCTCACAAAATGGAAAGAAAAAAAGATTATCTAAATAACAAAGAATACAACTATTTTATCTTACTTCTCCTTACTAGTGTTCTTGCATGTTGTAGAAAATGTAATAAAAGTTTTATAATAATTACTCTTTCATTTCATTGCTACTGTGCTTGTGTTAGTTGATTAAGATATGGAATTGCTTTAGATATTTTTTTGATTCACCTTCTATGTGTATGTGTGTGTGTGTGTGTTCTGATGAAATTAATTAATTGATAGTGCCTCTTACAAGGCAATGTACTGCTAGGATCAGAAATTATCAAAAATGAGTACACTGTTAATCAAATAGATTGGGTAATGTGCCCTCCCCCCAAAAAACTAAACAGTATTGATTTTTAAATAATTAGTTTTTATTGAAATCAGCATGTAATTTCTTAGTAAAGTTAATTATTTGATGGTAAGCTGGATAAAAGAGTCCTAAAAAAATATTTTTTTAAGTAAAAAGCAATCACATTTAATTAAATAGCTTTAAATGCTATTTTTGGATATTATTTTTTTACGTTCTTAATCCATAAATCCATAGGAAAGTTACATGAAAAGAAGATATTTCAATTTAGAACTTATTTTTGAACAAAGTTATGATGATGATTTCGTATTCCGAATGACGCCTGAGTTGGGCTATTATTTGGAAACAAAACACTCATTTTTACCCCTCTGTGAATCTTGTTGAATCAATTAATTACAACCAAATCTCAAAAACAAAAAAAAGCGTGTTAAAAGATCAAATGAAAGTAGACTAAAACATTGTCGCATTCATCACTGGGAGCTCAAGTGGATTCGGATGGCAAGTTGCTAATGATCTCTTGGCTATTGGAGCTAGATGCTATCTCACGGATCTCTAAGATCGCTCGATTGAGTTAGTGAAGAAATACGGTTCAACTCACTGCGTTTTCAGAAAATTAGATATCACTGATGAGCAAGGTGTGAAAGAAGCAATAGAAGACTGTGCAGTTTAGTTTGGATACATCAGCGTAGTAGTCAACAGTGCTGGTATCGCTCAGGAGAGTATGAGCATCATTGATCCAAGAAGTGACTCCAAATATCTTCGGTTAATGCTGAAAGTCAATGTCATCGGCACTTTCAATGTAACTAAGTTTGCAGCTCTTTAGTTTGTGAAGCAAGTGAAGAAAGACGGTATCGAAGCTAAGAAAGACTATCTCATCGTCAACTTTGGAAGTGTAGCATCCACTAATGGCATGTATGGGATGGTCCACTACAGTGCTTCAAAGGGAGCTGTTCTCGCTATGACGCTACCGATTGCTAGGGATCTAGGGAAATTCGGGGTGAGAATTGTCTGTATTTTGCCAGGTTTCTTCAACACTCCCATGGGTCGCTCGATCCCTGATAAGTACAAGAAATATCTAAGATTGTCAAGTCAAAAGTGCAATATTTTTTGTTTTTTGTTTTTGCTAGGCTTTATAACTTAACTGCAAGGACAACTGCTCTTGGAAGACATGGAGAAACCTCTGAGTTGAGTGATGCAGTGAAAGGATTAATGAAAAGCACTTTCGTTACCGGCACGTTCTTCCATATGGACAGTTCCTTTGCCTCGCCGCATTTGTGAAAAATAAATCCAATAGTTTAGGGTTTAATATCTTATCTTTGCTATGATATTGTGTGTTTTTTGTAGAAGTCCACAAAGAAAAAAGAAAAATGAAAATTATTTAATAGATAAGGGGGACCACAATGGTTTTGGGATAAAAATAATCTTCTTATTCTTATGATTTGAGAATATTCCCTCTTGTCTCTTGGGGATCATTACATTGAAATATTTAGTCAGATAAATTGGAAGCTAAGATTCAACTAATTAAAGTGAAAAAGTTTCTTTTTATCACAAAATAACTCAAAACTTTAGGTTT
>Ga0302271_10002898_pt1 | contig 15003 bp, 15 predicted proteins | sample III_Bog_N1_1_FD_198767 | JGI IMG/M metagenome (GOLD analysis project Ga0302271, IMG submission 198767) | Peat permafrost microbial communities from Stordalen Mire near Abisko, Sweden - III_Bog_N1_1 | ecosystem: Environmental > Terrestrial > Soil > Wetlands > Peat | place: Sweden: Abisko... | reverse complement strand
CTACTGACATTTGTGCCTCCAATTTCTTATTTTTCATTTCGTTTGTACCATTATCATACAAACTAACATAATAATTATATAGCACAATCGATTATAATATATAGTCCTTTAGAACTAATTCTTAAGAATAATGTTACAAAATTTAACGGAGTAAATAGTAATGATAAACGGTAAATGGTGATGTGGAAGTAAAAAACGAAAGGTAAAAAGAAAAAATTAAACGACAGAAAGATTTTTAGTTTCTATTTACTATTTACTTGAAAAAATCCTTTACTTTTTATTTTCTTTATACTACGATTATGGAACTCATTACCAGCTGAAATATTTGAGGATTCATTACCTTCAAAAAGTATTTTAGAAAAGCAAAAAAGGAACATAAAAATGGCAAATATTAAATCATCTAAAAAAAGAGTACTGACTTCAGAAAAAAATACGTTAAGAAACGTGGCATTCAAATCTTCAGTCAAAACGGCGGTCAAAAAAGCACTTGAGCTTGCACAAAGCGAAGATAAAGCGGCTTTGGCTACTGCAGTTTCAAAAGTTTATCAACTTTGCGACAAAGCTGTTGTAAAAGGAATTTTGCACAAAAATACAGCTGCAAGAAAAAAATCCAGATTAACAATTGCTCTAAACAAATTGTCAGCAAAAGTTGAACCGGTTGCTGAAACAAAAGAAACAAAAACTAAAAAATAATTAAATTTAAGAAGCATTAAAAAAAGACGGTGAAACATAATTTTCCGTCTTTTTTCATGTTTAATAATTCAAAATCATAAATGACTTAAGCATTCTTCCGCCGGCATCTTTTGTTGATACTACATCAGTAGATTTTTTGTAGTTCAAAGAAGTCGAACTACCTCCGTCAAAGGCCATTGCACGGTCAAACCCAAGCTTTTGGCATAATTCTTGAACCTCATAGATTGTTTTCGGATTTTTATTTGTAACAATCAAAATATGAATTTCCTGGCAAGGAGGTTGACCTTTTAAAGCGATAATCGTTCTTGCAGTTTTTTCAAGAACCGAGGCAGATTCTCTTACAATTTTCCCGTCTTTTTTCAGGATGAAAAAATCTTCTTCCAGGCTTAAATCAGGCAAAATCATCGGCCCTCCTTGAGCCGAAGTTACCACAGAACAAGCAAAGTCAGTTCCTGTCTTGTGTGGAACTATTTCATAACTTATTTTGCCATCACAATTAATCACTCTGAATTCGGGTCTATTAATAATTTTATCAATATTTTGTCTAAGAAGGGGGTTCATTAATAAATTTTCATTCAATAAAGGGTCTGCAGCAATTTGCCCATCAGTTACGATATAAGAGATTGTCTTTTGGTTTTTAGGGTCGAAAAAACCGGTATTTATTGTGAGTTTTGAACCTGAACCAAGGTGTGCATCTTTATTGGTCATCAATTTTTCACTCGTAACAAACTTTAGCCCTTTTTCAACTTTTTTTCCGCTCAATTTGATGTGATAAATTCCATCTTGATAATCGATTTGAACAGGTTCACAAGTTAAACCCCAAGAAATCAGAGTCGTAAAAAATAGAGTGATTAATATCAAAAAAACTTTTTTCATGTTAAATCCTTATCTTAGAAAAGTTGAAGGGTTTTTCCGAGGTTGGGTTGCTTCGTCGATTCCCTCCTCGCAACGACGCCATACTTTTCACGTTTAAAGTTCCTTAGATTTATAAAACGCCCAAATAGCACAAAGGAAAGCTAAAGGAGGGAATATCGCGGTGATAAAAGGATGCAAAATCCCTTTTTCCGCCAGTAAGTCAAAAAATGGCAAAGTTATGTAATATAAGAAGATACAGCCTATTGCGATTGTAAAGCCTACTAGCCTTTGTTCTCTAGGCTTGCTAAATCCCAACAGGCATCCCAATGTTGCCAATAAAACGCAAACAAACGGATGGAAAAATCTTTGAAGATATTTGTTTAACATAAATCTGTATTCTTCTTGCAAATCTTCTTTTTTGAGAAGCTGAATGTAACTCCACAAATTCTTATTGTCAATTTCTCGGTCTCTTTTAAGAGAATAAATCATTAACTTATAAGCATTTTCAGCAGATTTCCCTTGTAAAATATCCATTTTATCCACTTTATTTATTTGTTCAAAAATCCCGTCATTAGAAATTTTATACTGGACCACATCATGCAATGTCCATTTGTTAGGGTAATGATTAGCACTTTTTGCCACAAAAATATGTGAAAGTGCATTCAAATCGGAGTATTTTTGTCTGGAAAAATCAAGCACAATAACGTTTGAAATATTAGAATAATTGAATCTCGAAACAACCACCCCCAAAGTTGGCCTGTTGTCTTTGTCTTTTTGAGTGTAAATATACTGAGAAGAACTGTAGTCTTTTTTTATGTCAACCAGTTTGCTGTTGGAAAACGGAATCAATTTATCGTAAGTAACAAAACAAAAAGCTGTTACGATAAGGCTCAAAACCAAAACGGGAGCTAAAATCCTCCAAAAAGAAAGCCCGGCGACCCTAAAAATTGTAAGCTCAAAGTCTTTGCTTAATTTATCAAAAGTAAACAAAGAGCCTAACAAAAGCCCTACAGGAAGTGCTTTTCCTAGAATATTTGGCAATTCATAGGCAAGTACCAAAAAAGCTGTTTTGATAGTATATTCACCTTCTAGAGCCTTTTTAATTGTGTTTAAAAGCATCTCTGGAGCAATCCAAATAACTGTAAACAACAGTATGGCGACCAAAGTAGTCATCAAAACTTGCTCGAAAATATATCTATCGTATATTTTTATCTTGGGCAAAAACCTCATTATAGCTCAAAATCCTTTCCTAAGTAGAATTCTTTTGCAATAGGGTCAACTGCGACATCCGCACTTTTTCCTTGAATCTTAATTTTTCCGTCAAAAATAACGTAGGCTCTATCTGTGATAGAAAGAGTTGCTTTTGGATTGTGGTCAGTTATAAGAACTCCGAGGCCTTTGTCTTCAGATAATTGACGAATATTGCTTTTGATTTCTCCAATCGCAATAGGGTCAATCCCCGTGAATGGCTCGTCAAGAAGGATAAAGTCAGGACTTGCGGCAAGTGCTCTGGCCAGTTCAACCCTTCTTCTTTCTCCACCTGAGAGTGAGATTGCGGATTCGTATCTTAATTTCAGGATTCCGAATTCTGATAATAATTCTTCTAATTTTTTGCTTTTTTCAGTGACCGTTAATTTGTCGTTCATCTCGAGAACAAGTTTGATATTGTCTTGGACATTTAGTTTTCTAAAAATTGATGCTTCTTGAGGAAGATATCCAATGCCGGCTTTAGCCCGAACATTCATCGGCCAGTTTGAAACATCTTTGTCGTTGATAAGAACTTGTCCCGCATTGGGTTTAACAAGTCCGACAACCATATAAAAAGTGGTTGTTTTGCCGGCACCGTTAGGACCCAAAAGACAGACAACTTCGCCTTTGTTTATTTCAAAAGATACATCATTTACAACACTTCTGTCGCCATATATTTTTACAAGATTTTTTGCAGTAATTTTCATAATTCCCCTCGCTGTTCTTTATAATGATAATTAAAAAATAAATACATTGCAAGAACAATGCAAATACTCAGAATAATTAAATAATAAGACAAATTACATTCATTTCTTCTCACTCCTCACTCCTCACTCTTCACTTAATTTATTAATGTTTTGTAAAGACTATGGATTAAATATTTTGACGAAGTATAATAAAGGTGTAAAAGAGTTTAAAGGAAAAAAAATGCAAGAAGTTATATCAAATGAAGTCGCAACAGAGGAAAATACTCTAAATACAAATCAAAACAGCCCTCAAAGTAATCCCCAAGGTAACAAATTTAACAGCGAAATCAAAAAAATAAAATCTATAGATTTCAATTGTGATTTAGCCCAAAGTTTTGGGATTTATAAAAATGAAACAGAATTTGAAATGCTGGATTATGTGAGCTCGGTGAATATTTCAACAGGCTTTCACGCAGGCGACCCTCTTACTATCAAAAAGGCTCTTTTAACAGCTAAAGAAAAAAATGTGGTAATAGGTGCACACATTGGCTTTAACGACATTCAAGGTTTTGGAAATAGGGCAATGACTTTGACAGAAGATGAAACAGAAGCCATTGTAATTTATCAAGTTTCTGCGATTATGTCATTCGCAAAGGCTTTTGGGCTGGAAATCGAACACGTTCGCTCGCATGGAGCTATGTATAAAACGGCTAGCGAAAACTTTTCTTTTGCTTGTGCAATCGCAAAAGCGGTTAAAAAATGTTCAAATTGGCTTGTTTATTATGGTGCGGCGGGAGATGTCACAGCTAAAGTTGGCGAATTTGTGAAGATTCCGATTGCTCAAGAAGTTAGATTGGATAAAACTTACACCGCAAATGGAACCGTTGATTATTCAATGGAGGATATAGTAAATACAGAATTTTCTATAAAAAGGCTTCAAAATTTGCTTAGATCTTCTCAAATTGACAATATTAACAGGGGTGTAAGTCCAGTTGAAGCCAACACAATCCATTTTTCAAGTAGTGCCGCAAATTCGCTTGAATTGGTTAAAAGAGCAAGCGAAATTATAACGCCAATTCCTGTAAACTTCAATAATGTTCAGGATTCCGGCTGGGTGTAGCGGATTTCGGCAAGTGCGCCGTGACACGAAGTGTCCCAGCACGTTCTAGTGAGGAAAACCACGCTTTTCCGAACTGCCGATAATCCAAGATAAAAACAACATAGACAAATTATAAGGATTAAACATGAGATTTTTTAAAGATAATTTAAAAATGCCAAAAGATGCAGGATGGCTTTTACCGGGATTACAAGTCAAGAGATGGTTTGCACTGATTTTTATAGGCTCTCTGTTGATTACGATAGGAACAATGATAGTATTTAACATGCGTCCTGTTTATTTCACCATTGAATTTATAAGAAAATTAGCTATGAACGTTAATTCCGGCCTCGTTGGAGCTATTATAGTTGCTATCGGCGTAATATTTTTCTTTAAAGGGTGGCAGAAAACCAATTTATCAATGATGGATTTAAGCAACAGCTCCAAAGAAAAAGGAACTATCTTAGAAGCACTTTATCGAAGAAGGAAATTAAATAAAGGCCCAAAAATCGTTGCAATCGGTGGTGGAACTGGGCTTTCAATGCTTTTAAAAGGGATTAAAAAAATAACAAACAATTTAACGGCGGTAGTAACAGTAGGTGACGACGGAGGAAGTTCGGGTCGTTTACGTGAAGAAATGGGCGTTTTGCCACCAGGAGATATTAGAAACTGTATCGCGGCGTTGGCCGACGACGAAGATTTAGTTACAAAATTATTTCAATATAGATTTAAAACAGGCGAAGGGCTCGAAGGACACAGCTTTGGAAACTTATTTTTGACAGCACTTTGTTCTATCACCGGAGATATGGTTAGTGCTGTGAAAGAATCTTCTAACGTACTTTCAATTAGAGGAAGAGTTTTACCTTCAACTCTTGATGATATGAAATTAGTCGCAGAATTGGAAGACGGAAGAGTTATAAAAGGTGAATCAAATATTACTCATGCACTTGGCAAAATCAAAAAATTATCCACCGATCCTGAGAGATGTAGACCGCTAATAGACGTCATTGACGCAATCAGAGAGGCAGATTTAATAATTTTAGGGCCTGGAAGTCTTTACACCAGTGTTATTCCTAACTTATTGATAAAAGAGATTTCAGAAGAAATTGCTAACAATACTTCTGCTAAAAAAATATATGTCTGTAACATAATGACCCAGCCTGGAGAAACTGATAAATACAATGTTTCAAACCACGTTAATTCAATCATTGACCACGCTAACGGCAAAAAGATTATCGATGCGGTTTTGGTTAACGATAGCTTACCGAACAATTTGGCACTTAAATACAAAGCCGCAAATTCCTTTCCTGTAAAAGTAGATACAGACAATATTAAAAAATCAGGGGTAAAAATTGTTTCTAAAAAATTAATCGAAGATAATAAAGATGGACTTGTAAGACATAGCTCGAACAGAGTTGCAAGAGCGATTTACCACTGGTATAGAAAACAACAGAGGGCAGATAGGAATTCTTTTTTTGCGGGTAACAAAAAAGACGAGGGCAAAGAGATTTCTGTAAAGTAGTTAAATGAGCACAAAACTAAAAATTATTTGGTAAGTGGTAACACATAAATCTCTTAAAGAGGTGTAAAATGAAGAAAATAAGCGTTAATACTATACAAAAATTAAAAAACGATGGTCAAAAGATAACCTCTTTGACTGCTTACGATTATTCAACAGCAAAATATTTAGATGAAGCCGGTGTTGATATAGTACTGGTAGGAGATTCTCTTGCGATGGTTGCTCTCGGGTATGAAACAACCCACTCGATTGGAATGGATGAGATGCTAATCTTCGCAAAGGCAGTTGCAAGGGGAGCTAAAAGAGCTCTTGTGGCTGTTGATATGCCTTTCATGAGTTATCACGCAAATGTTTCTGATGCGATAAAAAATGCAGGTGAAATAATTAGAACAGGTGCGAAAGCTGTCAAAATAGAAGGTGCAAGTGATTATATTTTGGAAGTTGTGGAAAGATGTGTGCAATCAGGAATTCCTGTTATTGGGCATTTGGGATTTACCCCACAATTTTTAAATACAATTGGTGGATACAACATTCAAGGAAAATCTTTTGGTGCAACGATGGAAATTCTTGAGCAAGCTAAAAAACTTGAGCAGGCAGGAGTTTTCGCAATCGTTCTAGAGATGGTTCCCGAAGAGAGTGCAAAATTCATAACAGATAATTTAACTGTTCCAACTATCGGAATCGGTGCAGGGAGATATTGTTCAGGTCAAATTCTTGTGTCCGACGACGTTTTTGGTAAATTCTCGGAATTTACTCCTAAATTTGCAAGAAAATTTGCGGATTTAAAATTACTTATTCAAAACAGTTCAAAACAATACGTTGACGAAGTTAAAAATGGCAAATTCCCAAGTGAAGAGGAAGTTTTTAAACTTTCGGATGAAGAGAGAAGACAGCTTGAATTGCGTTCTAGTACAAAGGTTCAACTATGTTAGTAAAAAGCATTGAAGAAATCAGAAAACAACTTTTGGAGTGGAGAAATCAAACTGATGGGCAAGGACTAAAAATCGGACTTATTCCTACAATGGGAGCATTGCACGAAGGACATTTGAGCTTGATTAAAAAAAGCATTGAGACTTGTGACAAAACGGTCGTTTCTGTTTTTGTAAATCCTACCCAATTCGGGCCATCAGAAGATTTTAACAACTATCCGAGAACTCTTGAAAATGATTTAAAAGCGTGCGAAGAAATAGGTGTAGATGTTATTTTTGCACCAAGTGCCTCTGAAATGTACGGAGAAGTATATGCTCCCTCGCCCCCTGCGGGAGAGGGTCGGGGTGAGGGGTCAATTCGGCTATCTAACGATTTTTTGACCTACGTAGTTCCTCCTTATTTTTATGTTGACAAGCTTTGTGCAAAAACTCGGACTGGGCACTTTGATGGGGTTTGCACAGTTGTGACTAAACTATTTAACATAATTCAACCTGATTATGCTTTTTTTGGACAAAAAGATGCTCAGCAACTTATAATTATCAAAAAAATGGTAAAAGATTTAAATATTCCGGTCGAAATAATCTCTTGTCCAATAGTGAGAGATGAAAACGGACTTGCACTAAGCTCCAGAAATAAAAATCTTTCTGAAGAAGGAAAAAAAGAAGCACTTGTATTGAGTAAAATTCTTTTTAATATAAAATGTTGTTATGAAAAAGGGATTACTGAAATCAAAGCTCTTAGTGAAACAGCCCAATCGTTTTTAAATGAAAATCACGAATTGGAATACTTAGAATTTGTGGACAAGAATACCTTGGAAGAAAAAACAACAGCTGATGACGATACAATAGTGCTAATAGCTTTGAAAATAGATAATGTGAGGTTGATAGATAATTGTTTTATAAAGTAGGTAAAAAAACATTTGAAATATTAAAAAATTTAACCAACTTAACCAGAGTTGTGCTTGTGTTTTTCACTTTTTTTATGATTCTGTACTGGATTTTTCAATTAGCAGATACAACCTTCTTTGCAGGGTTTACCCCTTTTTTCAACTCAGTAAAAGATTTTGTTCATATTTTTTATACAAGAACCTCTACCGTTGAGAATGTTACACTTGATTTTTCTTTTTTGGTTTTGGGATTCTTTTTATTAATAGTTTCCTGGCTTCTAAAATTTGTTGTTGAATTTATAGAAACTATTGAAAGAAAATATGATTCCATTTATAAAAATTTAAAAAATAAAACAGAAGAGGTTTTTAATTTTAATCTTGAACAAAATTATCATAATGTTGAACATAAAAATAACAATTTCGCATTGCTTATAAAATTTTCGGCAAGAAATATGGCAAAAGATAATTTTTACGATTATAACGTGTCAGATGGAACGGAAGAAAAACAAAAAGAAGTTCTGGATGAGTTTTTAAACAACATGTCAAAAACTTTGGGGTTTCAAAAAAAGGTTTTTGGGGATGGGGTTATATTGTCTTTTAATAAAGTTAAAAATTTAGATAAAATCCTTCTTGAGATCACCCAAAATGTTGACAAAATTAGAGATTGGAATATGGACGCTAATTGGGATGTCTCTTATTTAATGGCAATAGAAACCTATGCTGATGAAAAAGATTTTATGGATAGGTGCAGAACTCTAATAATGTTGATCAAATTAAATTTGAAAAATGAAATACTCTGTCTTTCGACTTTCAAACAAAGATATTCATTGGTACAAAATCAACAGTTTTTTATAGAATCAAAAGGAGTTTATACGATACATGCAGAGGAAGATGTGTTTTGTGTAAAAAATAAAGCAAAAAGCATTAAACAAGTTTAAATTTTTATATAAAATACTTGAAAAAGAATACATAGTTATATTATAATAGTAAAAAAGTGAGAAAAGATGGAAAAACAAAGAATAGCGGTAATAGGGTGTGGAGTATGGGGAAGAAATATTGTCCGTAATTTTTATAATCTAAATGTTTTAGACACAGTTTGTGACATTGATGAAGAGAATTTAAAAAAAGTTACTCAAGATTACCCTAATGTTAAAATAACAAAAGATTTCAAAGAAATTATTGAAAACCCTGAGATAACCGGTGTTGCTGTTGTGACTCCAAGCCACATGCATTATAAAGTGGTAAAAGAAATGCTTCTGGCAGGAAAACACGTTTATGTCGAAAAACCAATTTCAACAGTAGCCGAAGAAGCGAATGATTTAGCAAAATTGGCCAATGAAAGAGGGCTTATTTTGATGGTTGGGCACTTACTTCTGTACCATCCTGCTGTGAATAGGCTTAAGATGCTTATAGATGAGGGTGTTTTGGGTGAATTAGTTTATGCTCAAAGCGATAGGTTAAATGTTAATTATTTTAAAAATGACAGGAGCGTAATGTGGGATTTAGCCCCTCATGATGTCTCTATGATTAGCTATGTTACAGGAAAAGATCCTAAAAGAGTATTATCAGCGGTAGGATGTTCTTCCGAGCGAAATGAAATTATGGATATTACCCACATCGGAATAGAATTTGAAGATGGACTTATCGGGCAGATTTCAGACAGCTGGATTACTCCAAAAAAGCATGTAACCCTTATGGTTCGAGGAACTAAGGCAACGGCTATTTTAGACGATACAGTGGCCGAAAATAAACTTCAAATTTTTGATAATTTCTCCGGCGGAGGGGCAACAGATATTCATCTTGATTATTTAGAAATAGAACCATTGAAACTTGAATGTCAACACTTTGTTAGCTGTTCTGAAACAGGTAAGAAGGCTCGTTCTGATGGAGAAAATGGTTTTATAGTGGTAAAGATTCTTGAAGAAGCTGAAAAAATCATGCTTGGCGAGAAAGTTAAAAAACTGGACGAGTTCAATTTTGCACTGTCAAGATTGAAAAAATAAAAAGGAGTTAATGTGGCAAATTTTATTACAATATTTCGGATTTTTATTGCATTTATAGCTATATACTTACTGTTTGTAGGAAATTTTTATGGCTGCGTTTGGGCTTTTGGTTTAACAGCACTTGCATTTGCATTGGATGGGGTTGATGGATATGTGGCAAGAAAGTTTAACGAATCATCTAAATTAGGTGCTATGCTTGATATTATGAGTGACAGAATAGTCGAAAACGCATTTTGGATTACTTTTGCGACTCTTGGCTGGTTACCTATCGCTTTTCCGTTAATCGCACTTACCAGAGGGTTTATTACTGACGGGTTAAGAAGCGTTGGGATGGAGCAAGGCTACACCGCTTTTGGTACAACAAGCATGCAAGACAGCAATCTTGGTCACTTTATTTGTTGCTCAAAATTTTCTAGAGCAGCTTATGCTGTTTCAAAACTCGTTGCATTTTTATTCATGATTTTAGCACATATCCCTGGTATAAAAGCCAATTTAGCTGACTCATTTGGAATCTTTGCTATAATATTTGCTATAATTGCTATGGAATTCTGTGTAATTAGAGGTTTGCCTGTTCTTTTTGCAAGTAAGAAATTCTTTGTTCCTGTAGAAGAAAAGAATGTGGTCTGCCAAACTTGTAATGTGTAAGGTAATGGGTAAATTTAATATTGTATTAGTTGAACCTGAAATTCCTCAAAATACTGGAAATATAGCGAGACTTTGTGCCTGTACAGGTGCAAGCCTTTATTTGGTTGGTAAATTGGGGTTCTCGCTTTCTGATAAATACACAAAAAGAGCAGGATTAGATTATTGGGATAGTGTAGATGTCCAAAAATTCGATACGTTAGAGCAATTGCAATCTACTTATAAAGAGTCTAACCTAGAAAATCCAAAATTTTATTATCTGACAACCAAAACCCAAAAATCTTACACCGACGTAAAATTCAAAGAAGGTGATTTTTTGGTTTATGGACCCGAAACAAGAGGATTGCCTGAAGAACTTTTGAAGACTAACGAGGAAACTTCAATTACAATTCCAATGTTAGAAGGTCAAAGAAGTTTAAATCTGTCAAATTCTGTTGCTATTGTATTATATGAGGCGATAAGGCAAAATGCGGTAGCCGTGTGTGAGGCTTGAAACGGTACGCAGAATTGCGTAACGTTGGAAAGCCGACACCAATCGATAGCGAGGTAAGAGTTTGTAAAACAAACTCCACAGGAGCAGAATGGGTGGAGTTTAAAAAGTAAAAAGCAATAATGGTGAAATAAATGGATTATAGTGAACAATACATAAAAAATCTTTTACCAAAACGCCCAGAGGATTCCCACAAAGGGACATTCGGGTCTGTTTTGAACATCGCAGGCTCTCAATTCTACAGTGGTGCCGCTTTTTTTTCAAGCATTTCTCCACTCAAAGTTGGATGCGGAAAAAGCACACTTGCAAGTGTTGAAACAGTTCTAAGGTCAGTTTCTGCACTTAGCCCGGATATAATTTTATTTCCACTTAAAATTAAATTGCTTTTGGCGAAATTGAGTGAATATAACGCCATTTCAATCGGATGTGGACTTTCTACCGATGGAGAAGCCGTAAAAAATTTTAAATTAGTAATAAATAGTTTAAAAAACTCAGAAACACCCGTGGTTATAGATGCAGACGGATTGAATATTTTGGCAGGAGCTTTCTCCCTCGCCCTTTGCGGGAGAGGGCGGGGTGAGGGGGTATTTTTACCACAAAATACAATTTTAACCCCTCATCCAAAAGAATTATCGAAGATTATGAAGGTGAGTGTTGATAACATTCTTTTGCAGCCGGAATTTTGGGCAAAAAAATGTTGTGAAAAATACGATTGTACAACTATTCTAAAACTCCACAAAACAGTCGTGGCAGATAATAAAGGACATCTATATATAAATAACACCGGAAATAGTGCATTGGCCAAGGGTGGAAGTGGAGATGTTTTAACGGGAATGATTACAGGATTTATTGCTCAAGGACTAAGCCCTTTTGATGCAAGCATCTTAGCTGTTTATTTGCACGGCAAAACAGCCCAAATTGCAAGCAAAGATCTGACGGAATATTCCGTTTTGGCTTCAGATTTGCTGGATTACATACACTTGGCGATTAAGGAAATTTCACTTAAATAATCTTTTTACTAACAATCGGAGCTTGTAGAGTGCAGTCACTACTGCACCAAAATTAGCAAACAGGATGTGGATGTACATTTGGCATTGTTTTTAAATAAAATAAAACGCATTTTCGCACCAACATGATACATTGGTTTATGAAGGTGCATTTGGTTGTTGGCTAAAAAAGTTCTTGGTATAGGTTGTTCCGCCATTTAGTCCAAACGATTTTTTACAAAAAATCCTTCACCCAAAATGGCGGTTTAATTAAGTGCGGAAGATTAATGCATTTGTTCCTTTTCTTTTTTTGCAAAAAAAGAAACAAAAAAACTTTTCAGATAGGGCTTTTTGTGTTGGTTTGATTATATAATCTTTTTTCCTACAATCGGAGCGATTTTTTTCAAGTCGTGGTGAAGCTTTCCATACTGCTCAGGAGTCAAAGACTGTGCCCCATCGCAAAGTGCTGTTTCAGGGTCATTGTGAACTTCTATTATTAACCCGTCGCAACCAGCTGCAACAGAGGCTCTCGACATCGGTGCTACTTTATCTCTTAGTCCGGTTCCGTGGCTTGGGTCAGTTAAAATAGGTAAATGGCTGACTTTTTTAATCACGGGAATGGCCGAAAGGTCAAGCGTGTTTCTTGTGATTCTTTCAAAAGTCCTGATTCCACGCTCACAAAGCATTACTTCTCTGTTTCCGCCCGCCATAATGTACTCGGCCGACATCAACCACTCTTCAAAAGTAGCCGCAAGCCCTCTTTTAATCATCACGGGTTTTCTGACATTTCCCAGTTCTCTCAAAAGGTTGAAGTTCTGCATGTTTCTAGCTCCGACCTGGAAAATATCAACGTATTTTTCAAATAAAGGGATTTGAGAAATTTCCATAATCTCAGAAGTCACAGCCATTTTGTGTTTGTCCGCAACCGCTCTCATTATCTCCAAACCTTCTTCTCCGAGACCTTGAAAGGCGTAAGGTGAGGTTCTTGGCTTAAATGCTCCACCTCTAAGTATTTTTACCCCTGATTTTTTGAGTGCGGAAGCTGTTTTATCCATTTGCTCGTAAGTTTCAACCGCACAAGGCCCTGCTATTATGCCGACATTGTCGCCGCCGAATTTTACTCCGTTGACTTCAACAATGGTATCTTCTTGCTGAAAAACCCTGCTTACAAGTTTGTAGCTGGAAGTGATTCTGATAACTTCGCTGACTCCCTCGAGTAATTCAATGTCTCTTGGGTCAATGACTTTTCCACCGACTGCTCCGATGACGGTTTGCAGTTCACCATAAATTGGGTGAGCAGTAAAGCCCTTTTTTTCTATGTACAAAATTACTTTATCTACATTTTTTTGGGATGCCCCCGGACGCATCATTATTAACACAATTTTTCGCTCCTTGCCTAATTTTAGTTTACATTTCACTTTTTACTCTTGATAATATTACAATATTAAAAATATTCGGGCAAATATTAAACTTTTAATAAGATATTTTGCCCAAAACAACCCTTTTTTTTGCTCCGGTACAGGATGGCAAGTTGTTTGGAATACGGTAATAAGTGCAGTATCCTAGAAGTGCAAAAGCCATAACCTCTTTAAAATTATTGGAAATTCCGTAATCTTCATGGGTGCTCAATTGAATGTGTTTTGGTAAATAAGTTCTTAAAAATTTCATAAGTGTAGGATTATAAGCACCGCCTCCGCCGATTATAACTTCTTTTAGTCCGATATTAGGATAAACATATCTCTGATAGGCGTCGGCGATAGATTTTGCCGTGAGTGCTGTTAGGGTGGCAATAATGTCTCTCTCATCATTAGGAGCGAATTTCAAAGCATTTTCTATATATTTTTGAGAAAAATATTCTCTTCCGGTTGATTTTGGAGGAACTTTTAAATAATATTCGTCCTCAAGTAGGCAATTCAACCAGCTCTCACAAACAGTCCCTTCAGCCGCAATTTTTCCGTCTTCGTCATAAGGGATACCAAAAAATTTATTGCAGCAGTAATCTATCATTATATTTCCGCATCCGGTATCAAACCCGAAAGTCGCATATTCTTTTGATACAACAGTAACGTTAGAGATTCCGCCGATGTTCTGTATGGCAATGTTTGTCTTACCGTTTATCCCTTTGAACCATTTTTCATCGGCAAAACAGACCAAAGGTGCACCGTCTCCTCCTTGTGCAATATCGGCTTCTCTAAAGTTAGAAATAGTCATACAACCAGTTTCTTGGGCGATAACAGAAGATTCTCCCAGCTGCAAGGTGCTTTTTAAACTAATCCCATCTATTTCATCATTAAAGGGATAATGATAAACCGTTTGGCCATGCGAGGAAATAAAATCGGGTTTGCCGTGTTTTTTTATTAATTGGTTTGCACCATCTGCAAAGCACTTTCCTATTACAAAATTCATTTGACAAATTTCTTTAACAGGGGCTTTTAAGCTTGCCTTTTGTTCAAAAAAATCAAAAATCTTATCTCTGACCGCCTTGGGATACTTAAAATTAATCCCGTCAATTAATTTACAGCTTAAATCAGGATTCACTTCACACAGTCCGACATCAATCGAATCGCAAGAAGTCCCTGACATAAGTGCTATAATTTTTTTTGTGGTTAATTCTTCCATTTAACAATTATATGGGAGAGCACCGTACAAGTCAAAATATTAATTTTTAGACAGTCATGGTACGCTTGCACTGTCTTGGATTATTGGCAGTTCGGAAAAGCGTGGTTTTTCTCACTAGGATGAGCTCGTTTGCTTTGCTCAACTCGGCTCTTGCCAAAATCCGCAAAGAAAAACTTGCCCCCAAGCAAGTTCTTTTACAACTATCCAAATTTTAAACTCCTAGTTAATCAGTACTAGCCACTTTCTACAACCTAGGCTATTTGTAATCTCTTTTCATTACTTCATTCGTTTTACTTCTAAAATCTTTTTATTTTTAAACTTTTTCCCCAATAATTTAATTAATTTTGATT
>Ga0302271_10002897_pt1 | contig 15006 bp, 26 predicted proteins | sample III_Bog_N1_1_FD_198767 | JGI IMG/M metagenome (GOLD analysis project Ga0302271, IMG submission 198767) | Peat permafrost microbial communities from Stordalen Mire near Abisko, Sweden - III_Bog_N1_1 | ecosystem: Environmental > Terrestrial > Soil > Wetlands > Peat | place: Sweden: Abisko... | reverse complement strand
CAGTGCCGCGAGTCCAAAAACCCGCGGCTGTTTTTGTGCATATTGACGAAAGGACTAGATTTTGGGTTTCCGGACACGGGGGGCGCGGGGGGCGGGGACGGGAGCGGCTAAAGCATTATCAAGAATTGCCTTTATATATTGAGCTTCCACAATTCCAAACCCGTGTCCCTCTAACGCTTCATAAACTTTCATTGTATCAAGAGGATATTTTGCTGTAATATCGGTAACCCGTACAAACTCGCCGTTGCCGCCATAAATGCGTTTAAAATCTTTTTCCGTTTCTGCATACCCTTTAGATTTAAAAACATCATTTCCATCATCAACAATTGCTTCAAAAATTTTCATTTAAATATCCTCCAAAATTTATTTGTGTATCTTTTATCTATATACATCTTACCACAAACCCCCACAAATGTCAAACAAAATATAAAAAATATTCCGCGTTATAAACCGCGGAATATTTCATAATTAAAGCGGCGAGAATCTATCACAAATAATTGATGCATGTAATTTAATCTCAATACTAGCTTTATTTAATGTTTCTTGTGTATCGTTAATATTGTCAATCGCATGGTTAACGACTTCAGCATATTTACACATATATTGATATTCACAGCGGGTACAAATTGAATCCAATTACAACCACTCCTTTTTAATTTTATCTTTTACATTCATACTAGATATTTTAAATCCCCTGTTAGCGGCTCTCTCCATAACCAAATGTCTTGCTTCCCTATTATACGTCGGTCTATGTCCGTTAACGCTCCACACGATACATTCAACTTCATATTCGTCCGTATCGCAGTATATGGCGGCGTTCACATCCGGTCTAGTATTCCAAACTTTCACCGCTTCCGGTATTCCAGTAAACCATTCAATTTCCGACTTCATAACCAACGCCCCATAAAACCAAAGCCGCGAGTTTTATGTTCCGGCTCTAATTTACGGTCTATCGTTTTAGAAACTTCGTCAATAGACATTGGGCACGATTTACTTTCTTCGCGTGTCATAGTATCTTCCAATATCGCCTCAAGCATATAGGAAAATGTTTCGTCATTCCGATGAAGTGATTTAAAAGCCTTAATAAGATTATCGCGGGCGTGCATATCAGTCGAGGATTTTCCTACAACGATAAGGGAGTTTTGTTTTTGTGTATCAGTGTTTTGCATACCCGAAAAAACAAGCGCGTCAACTTCATCATTGCAAATGGTTTTATTTTCCTGGTTATCATATATTAGTACAGCATATCTATTCATTAGTGTAATCCCCTTTTAATTTAATTAAATTTTTGGGGACGCTTGCCGCGTCCCCTATTGTGCTATGATTAGAAACTAAATCGAGCGGATTTTGCAGTATCAGTAGTTTCAACTTTCGGCTGAAATGCGTCATATGCTTTTTGCAGTTCCGCGCCCATTGCATCAAACATTGCTTTGATTTGTTCCGGTGTGTACTCATATCCGCGACCGGAAAGCTTTGAAAGATTGTCAATTGAATCAAGAATTTTTGAAACGCGGGGCGGTGCAAGTCTTGTAAACTTTGCGGCTTTTGTTTCAGCTACCACGGGAGCGGGGACATTAGTAGGTATTGCGGTTGTGTCGGGTGTGTTACTCATAATATGTACTTCCTTTAAATAAATGTTACCTTTTACGGTACACCTTATTCTACCACAATAACCCATGTTATGCAACACCTTTTATCGAAACTTGTCAGAAAATAATGGCGAAAAATGGGGTAAAAGATTGGTAATAATCACCAAACGAAAAAGCTTGTCTAATATGGGCGAACGTGGTAAAATAAGGTGTAACCAAAACAGAACAAGCAAAACTGAAAAAAGGGGGCAACACATACGGGAAAGGTTTTTCTAGGTACACAGACACCGGACAAAGCGGGGCGCTTTACGCTCAATAAGACATTCCGGTCAATTATCGCACTTGAAAAAAACGAGCCTATAAGCATTTTTTTCAATGATGAAAGCAAAGAATTAATACTCGCAAAACCCACAACTGCAAACACAAAAAATTAAATTGAAAAGGAAGTAAAAAACAATGTCATTAGCAGTAGAAAAAATGAAAGCGCTCCTTGCAACAAAAAATGTAGTATCAAAAGATTTTTCCATCGGGGACGCGTTTAAAGTAACGTGTGTAAAAGCAAAGCCATATCAGACAGACACAGGATTGTTGCTTCCTGTTGTTGGTGTAAGTGCCAAATTCGTACCCAAATTTTCGGGTTATCAGACGCTATTCTATTTAGAAAGTGGAGAAATTACTGGCTCTTTTTCAATGGCGGCAAGTGACTTTGCTGAATCCTTGTTTAACATGGCAAATGTAGCTCTATCCGATTATGCGCGGCTCGACTTTGACAAGCCTATCATGGTAAGAATCACGCAAGAGGAATTTACCAAAGTGTTTGAGGACGACCCCACAAAAAAGCCGGAGCAATGGAGTACATACAATTTTGATATTGTAAGCGGCGAAGCTGAACAGTTCAATATTTCCGGTGGCATAGGAACATATACGAATATTCTTGGCGCAGTTGATACCCTATCAGAATTAGCCGCACACACCGAAACCGAAACCGAAACCGCCGAACTGAAAACAGAACCGGAAACCGAAACGCCGCCCCCCGCGAAGAAAATCAAAGCATAATTTTTATCATTTATTGTTGGCATATTATGAGCCGCCGCACCCCACGCGGCGGCTCGTTTTAAAGGGCGTGAAAGTTTGGCAACACCAAAGAAAAAACGTAGGGTTAATAGTTCGGAATTTACCGATAGAATATTAGTTCTACAAAGTATTTACGGCAAAGACACAGCCGCCAAACTAGGAATTTCAAAAAGCACACTATCTAAATATAAAAACGGTAGTAATCCTAAACAGGAAAACTATGAGAAGATTAATAAAACTTTTACAAATAATAAAAAGCAAATAGACCCACAAAAATATGAGCAAGTAAAACAACGACATGAAAAGGCGTTAAACGCAGAACGACATACCGATGTATATGAATATATTGATTGGTTAGAAAATCACCCCGTATTATTGGCTGATAAAAATCACGATGTAAATGTTGAAATTGACGATGTTGACAGACTAATAGACATTGCAGAACAGGGTTATATAGTAGCTTATAGACATAGCATGGAACACATACAATTTATATTACATGGTACACACTTAGAGGACGCAGATAATAAAGACGGGGATTTATACGCCATAGTCTTAACCGGACATTATGGAAAAGGTGGAAGAAAATCAGCCGGATATATGCCAAAGCAAGTTGAGATTATTGGTATACCCGAAAGTGTTAGAAAAGTAGCTTTACATCTATCCCCTGCCGATAGCTTTGAAACAATAACCAACAAACTACAAACATTTTTAATGACTTACGGACAACAATATGTTACAGGTAGAACATTTTTCTATGGCTTTTTAGGTTTTTATTTTGGGGAGTGATAACACTGATTTTAAATTATCGAAATAGTGAAATTGAATTTAAGGTAAAATCCCTGTATATTAAACCCGAAAAAATAACTCGTAATAGTACGTTAGATTTTTTAATATTTGGAGCAGATACAGAATCCGCACAGTGTAACGATGAAAACGGAAAACGTTATGAGCCTATATGTTCGCAATTGTCGGGGGAAAGACTTTCCCCCGCATTGCGATATTTTACGCCACTAGCAAAAGGATTACAGGAATTTTTGGAATTTTTTGATGATTACGCCGGACTTGATATTATGAACGAAGAACGAAAACATCATGCGTGTTTTATTTACTTTCATAACATGAAATACGATTGGGGACAGTTAATAAAAAATTATCCGACATTGATATTTATGTATAACACGGAAACGTCACCGGAGGAAGATTATACAATATTTGATAACGGACAGTTTAAAGCAATACTGAAACCCCACGCATTATTCAAAGGTAGCGCACCATTTTTTACTATTGTTATTTGGTATAACAAAGAGGTAAATTATGAAATTAAATTCCGTGATACATCGTCATTTTTTCCAGCTAGTTTGGATAGTTTAGGTAAAGAGCTACAGCTTGAAATTTTCAAAGAGGAACACCCCGAAAATCTTGGAAAGATAGATTTTAGAAAAATACCCGATACTGACCCCCGCAAGATTGAATTTGAAAAATATGCACTTGCAGACCCCCTTGTCACAAGATTAGTCGCGGAGCGTATACGTGAATTACATATAAAAAATAATATGTTCAAAATGCGTGTCTCCGCTCCGTCTTTCGCAATGGGTATTCTAACAGGAAATGAACACGAATATAAATTGCGCTCCGGTGTTAACGATGAAAGTATAATGCAATTAATTGTGAATAGTTATTGCGGCGGGCGCACAGGGGGAATATTTCACGGGCAAGTTTTTAATTGTTTTGTTTTGGATTTGCATAGCAGTTATCCCGCTTCAATGTGCTCGCTCCCCTCTTTTTCTGAAAACATGGTATATTATGAAATGACTGAAATGGAAATTGCAGAACTTACCGAAATTGATTTGTTTGACTTATTGAATACATATCATTGTTTTATGGAAATATCCGGAGAAGAAACCGATTCAAAATATCCCTGTCTTATGTATGTAGAAAAACAGCTATACCCCGTTTATGGAAAGTTTGAACATATAGCAACAACAGGGATTGAAGTATTCGTAGGACTGAAAACCGGAACACTAATAATATCGCAGATTCACCGCATTATAATGTTACTTGATGATGAAGAAAGCTATAAACCATTTAGGGAGTTTGCTACCGGAGCATATGAGCGCAAAGCAACAAGCGGAAAAGGAACACCGGAATATACCGCCGCAAAACTTGTTTTAAATTCGAGCTATGGAAAACTAATTGAAAAATTAGCTACTCAACACATTGACGATACTAACAACTTATTCGTCCCATATATAAAGGGTATGGAACAAGAGTTCGCGCAAATGTATTACAGTAAATATTGTGAAATGCTAGATACAGGAGAAAGCAATTTTTTGAAATACGCTAATGAAATGATATCCGATTTTATGAATGATGAAGATTTGCAAGGCAAATTAGAATTTGGTATGCTTTCAAATTTAGGATTATCAAAACAAACATTTGGACAGTATGCAATACCCGCCGCCGCCGCACTAATAACAGCAACAAGCCGCGCCCGTCTTTTAGTCGGAATGAAATTATTGAAAGCGGACTATTGGGACACTGACAGCTTATTCTTTATTAATGGTATAGACATAGACAAAGCAAACGAAATATTAAAACAAAGCGCGGAACTTTTGCCCGCATTTATTCAACCTTTAACCATTGGAGAAAATCTTGGAGAGCTTGATGTTGAGATTGAGAACGCACAAGGATATTTAGCCGGAACAAAGAGATATTATTTAGAGAATCCCGTTAGAATGAAATGTCCAAACAAAACACAGTGTAAGGATTGCCCACGCAAAAAAGAATGTGAGTTAAAATCAGCGCGTCATGGTATGCCCGCAACAAGCAAAAATAATTGTGGAGAATTGATACAAAAATTAGCAACAGGACAAAACGCAACATACACTGGAAAACCAAAACCATTGCAAATTAAGGAAGCAAGAACACCGGAACGCATAGGATTATTTGAGAGTAAAGAATACACATCACAATTCAAATTGGACGAACGATTAAACTGGAAAAAAGTAAAAGGAGGTTGGCGCGGAAATGTTATCCCGATTAATGAAATTGTTTCACGTGAAACATGTTAAAATAACTTATAATCAAGGTTACATTGACGGAATAAATCAAGCAACAATTTGGCTATGGCAATATCGAACTATAAAAGAAAGCGAATTGCAAAAATTAAAAACAGATTTATTTATTGCTACACATTGCACCGGAAGCGCAAAAGATTTTATGACTGAATATTATGGAGGAAGATTATAGTGTTTATTCCAAATGCTACTCTAGGGCAATGCCAAACGGCAATAAAAAATAAATACGGAGATATTGAAATATTTACTAAGTGTTATACTAATGAGCAGTTAACATTATTCTTTATTGAAATACCCGACAAATATTATCAAAACTATATCGCAGAATGTGGCAAAGCCGGATTTGTGATGAAAGACTAGTGTTGTGCAACATGCACCAAAACTTCCCCATTTTCCCCCATAAAATATAATATTTGACAAAAAACCTCTTTTATGATACAATTGTATTAATCATAAAGGAGGTTTTTTATGAAAGGAACATATAACCCCGAAACGCATGAAGTAGAAATACCCGATAACTTAACAGAACATAAGGAGGAAAGACCCGAATGGGCAGACAATTTACTTTCGGAAATGAGAGCGATATTTCAGCCGGAAACGAAACCGACACCGCCGGAAACGACACCCGAAACCCCGATACCGACACCGAACCCCGCACCGGAACAGACGCAGACGGAAACACCGAAACCGAAAAAATCAGCGTTTCAGCGGATAATGGATATTCTATAAATATCCCCGCGCCCGCTACACAGAAAAAACCCCGCGCCGCACGAAAGACTACAACGAAAAAACCCGCACTAGATAAAAATATAGCCGAAAACTTAACCATTGGAATTTCCGGATTATTCGCAGTAACAGCCGAACTTTTGAAAGCGGATTATATTGCAGTAACAACGGAGGAAGCTCAAAGCATTGCTACCCCCGCCGCTAAAATCCTTGCACGCTATTCTTTCGCGGAACAACTTGATAAATATTCAGACGGAATGGCGCTAATAATTGCCGCCGGAATTATTACCATACCCCGCTTTGCAATGTACAATGCAGAACATAAAGTAAAGGAAGTGAAAAAAATTGCCTATACAGCAGAGCCGACAGCAAAGGGCACAAACCCTGTTAAACAAGTTGATACCGGAAATAATCCCGCATTTGCCGCCGTTAGTCCAGACATTGACGCGTCCAATTTTGGTATCGGCTAAACTCGATAAAATCATACTTGAAAGTTCGGACGCTGATATGGACAAATTTTGCACTATAATGCAAAATGCTTTGCGGTTCATAGAAAGCGGTGAGGAAAACGGCGAAGATTGAAAACGACCAACACGTATTTATTGCGGGTATGACAGGAAGCGGAAAAACAGTTCTTGCAAAAGTTTATTTAGCGGGCAATACAAAACCTGTTTATGTATTGGATTCTAAGGGGACATTTGTATGGAACGAAGTGCCAAACGATAAACAGATAACTATTGAAACAATAAAAGATTTGCAAAAAGCCGCAGACAAATTTCAATTTGTTATTTACCGCCCGCGTTTTGAGGAACTGAATTTTGATACATATAACGAATTTTTTCAGTTCTGCTATTTTCGCCGCAAATGTACTGTATTAGTTGATGAAGCAATGGAGATATGCCCAAATACTCAAAGGATACCCCCATTTTATAAAGGAATACTGACACGGGGGCGCGAACTTGATGTTAATGTATGGAGTTGTACACAGCGCCCGTCTGGTATTCCGGTTATAATTTATTCGGAAGCTTCCCATTGGTTCATATTCAAACTGCAAAATCCTGCAGACCGTGAGAAAATGGCGAATTATAGCGGATTTGACGAATTTATGCAAACGTTACCGATGTTCTACTTTTTGTATTGGACTTCAATAAAAAGCGACAAGCCGCCAATACGCGGCACATTAAAGTTTGAGAGGGGGGCGAAATAATGCAAAAGCTCGGCGGTATCGGACTCACAAACATGGTAATCGTTGCAATGTTCACGGTGTTTTTTATAGTTGCAATGAAAGCGGTTTTGACAATGTATCAGATAGACGGATTGTCAGAATTTTTTCAAGCGGCCTAAAATAAAAATTTTTGAAAGGGGTACAAACATATGTCTATTAAAGGAATTGGCGCGTATTTTTGGAGCATTATTATTATCCTTGTCGGCATTTTCATTATCAAATGGGCAAGCAACAAGTGGAATATTCCCGTACTTTCCACACTTGCAAACGCCGCGTAAACAACATAAAAGAAAAGTGAGGTTAAAAATATCATGGCAAATAATACTACAACTGCTACAACCGCAACTGCCGCAAGTTCTACCAAAGCCAATGCACTAACACCCGCGGAACGTGCAACAGGTTTTAATGCGGCTACCCGCCGTTATCAGCAGAATTATCAAGTACAGTCGGCGGCCGATGGGGCAACCGTTTCTTTCGTACTTCCAAAAAGCAAATTGCTTTCGGGTTGTATACTTGAGGTAACCGGAATTTTGACCGCTTCCCACGCTTCCCTAACTGCTTTCACTCCCGATGTTGACGCACCATTTTCTTATATCCAGAATGTCAACATGAGTTATAACAGTTCATTCGCCCCGTTCAATATTAGCGGGCGGGCGCTGAAAGACTTCAACACAACAATTCTTACCGCTTTCAATACGGTACGTACAGCAAGCGGACGCGCCGTTTCTTTGCTTCCTGTTGTTTCATCTTCCGGCGGCACAGCAAATGCATTTAAATTCTTCGTCAATCTTCCGAATATGCTTAACGAGCGCGACCCCGTTTCTCTTATTCTGTTGCAGTCAGACGAAACAAGCGTTACCCTTAATGTCACGCTTGGAACAATGAACAGCATTGCCCCCGCCGCTTCCGGCTTTACATTTGCAACAAGCAATGTACAGGTTGCATTAATGCTCGATACATTTTCCATTCCCGCACTTGCAAGCCAATTCCCCGATATCAGCGTTTTGAAACTTCTGCAAGAGCAGACTTTCCCTGTGAATGTCGGTGAAAATGTTATCAAGCTTTCAACAGGGCGCACATATCGTAAACTCGGTTTACAGCTAAACGACAGCACCGGAATAGTTCCTCTTGCCGATAGCGTTGTAACATCAAATTTCCAGTTGATATTCAATCAAACAACTATCCCTTATAATATCTCCCCCGATATGCTTATGTATATCAATCTCGGACAGTATGAGGGCGCTCTAAATGCGGGGCGTTGGGTGTTTGACTTCTCCGACAACGGACAGCCAAACTACGGCGGTAGTCGTGATTATATCGACACAACCGGAATTACTGAATTTTGGTTTAAATTCACAAGCTCAACAGCCGGATTTGCAAAGGTGTGGAGCGAAAGCCTTGTAAGACTTTCATAAATTCATAAATATTTTAAACGCGGCGGGCGTTGTATACTCTCGCCGCGTTTCATTAAAAGGGAGTGTAAAGGCATGATAACAAATACAGGTTATGAGGGTGCAAAACTTGCCGACTTATATCCGGCAATGAATAGCGGAAGCAATAGCACCGCCGCTGAAAGTGTTGTTGACACAACGGACGCGCAAGCAATGGATACAAGCACAGAACAGGTTACCACAAACACCGCCAATAAATCAAGCTTTGCGAAATGGTTTGTTATTGGTGTAGCAATTTTCATACTATTTCATTTGGGTAGAATGGAGTAAATAGCAATGGATTTTCTGAAAAATATCGCCGGAATATTAAGCGCCGTTTCGATGTTTCTATTCGGAGCAGACCCCACTAATATTAATTGGTTAATAGCGTTGTTAATATTTATGGGGCTTGATATTATTTTCGGTATCCATGATTCACTTGCACAAAAAACATTCACGCGGCAAGCGCTATTGACTGGACTTTGGAAAAAAATCGGAATGTTATCTCTTATAGCTATCTCACACTTGCTTGATTCACTCGGTATCATGGACGGTGTTTCCGTTTTGCAAAAAGCGGTTACTGCTTATTTAATCGGCTATGAATTATTGAGTATTATATCACATATGACATTTGCGGGCGTTCCGATACCAACAGCATTTAAAAGTGTAATTCAAAATTTTAGCAATGCAAATTCAGTACCGTTAGATAATACAGACAGGGAGGACAATGCAAAATGAGTAAACCCGCTATTCTGATAATTTTTATTATTCTGCTTTGGTTCTTCGTTGTCCGTAAGAAAGCGAGCTAATAAATGAATAATGAAATTGTTCTATTAATTGTTATTGTGGCTTGTTTTTATTTGCTTGTTGATGAATTTTATGGAACAAAGCGCATAACCGAATTGGCAAAGTTAATTGTTACGGGCGCGACAGATTCAACAACATGACAACACTAACAGCAAGCGGCGATAGTTCCGCTAATGCTTATAATCTCGCCATAAGCAATAAATTTATTCTTGGCTTTCTGGTTATGTGTTTAGTAATCGGAATGACGGGCGGCGAGGAAGTTCTTACATGGTTTCTAGTAATCGTGCTTGTTTCCATGATTCTCTTAAATACAAGCGCATTTACAAAAGTAATCAGCATTTTCAACAGTTCAGCGACAACATTAACGACAGTGTAAAGGAGTGTATTTTTATGGCAGGTAACGTATATAAAATAATTTCCGGCATTGGTATGCTAATACTTGTTTATTTGCTTTTAGCCAATGGAAGCAATACAACAAATATTATATCGTCCATTGCTTCAAACGCTACAACGGGTATTAAAACTTTACAGGGTAGGGGGTAATCCTTTATGACGGGCTATCTTGAAAAAGTTATCAAGTTTGGCGGGAAAACATTACCCGCAAGGCTTAAAGTACCAAACTCGGACTTAAACGTTGACATGACTGACTTTCAGAAACCACTAGAAAGCAATATTGTGAATGTTAATCTTAGCACCACACCGAAAGTGAAAGTCATAACAAATTATGATGATATGATAACGCAGTCACACCAAATCTATACACCGGATGATTTTAACACGGGCGCATTATGGTTAGGGGGCGAGTAAATGGATTTAGATTTTGAACAGTCGGCAAGCGCCACGCCAAAGAAAAAAATAGGTGTAACAGGAAACGGCGGCAAGCTCCAAAAATTTATGAAACCCCCATATATCTATTTCATTGGCGGCGGTGTAGTTTTAGGTTTATATGCTTACTTTAAAAAGTCGAGTGGAACAACGACAACGACAACCGCTGTAATTCCGTCAAATGCAACGGATACCACAAGCACGGGTACAAGTAGTTCTGACACCGCAGATTCAAGCGGATTAACCGCCGCATTGACAAGTTTAGAAACCTTGCTTACAGAAAACCAAAGTGCTATGTCTAATTTGAATACTTCAATTAGTAATCAGAATACACAGTTAACACAAGCAATAACCGGACTTACCAACACACAGCAAAGTAATACAAGCGCCACAAATGCTTTGGTACAATCAACATCTAATGCTAGTGCGCAAAGCGCCACGGGGCAAGAATTAAATAATCAATACGCCGCCGCCGCGTCTATTGCAACAGTTCAAAAAACCTATGAATCAACAAAAGCGCAGTTAATGGCAGACGGAAATTTGAGTAGCGCAGACTTAAACATTTTATCATCAATACATCAACAGGCAGTTGACATATCAACAAAAGCCGGATTTGGTACAGGAAACGCGGACGGTTCGGGGCGTACAATTCCAACGGCGGTTGTTGAAGCATCGGGGGTAAAAAACTAATGACAACAGGTGAAGTTATAACAAAGGTTAAAGCGGTAATGGATTCTCGCGGAATACCCGAATATGTATGGCTACCTATTGCATACACAGAAAGTAGTTTTAACCCAAATGCCCACGCACTAACAAGCCGTGAAGATAGTAGGGGATTATTTCAAATAAATCTAACCGCTCACCCGCAATTTGAAAGCTATAATTTGTATGACCCCACGGTTAACGCTACACTTGCCGCCGATGATTTTATTAATCCGGCTTATACATGGGCAATACAGCAAGGATTCACAGACCATTTAAGCATAGCTGAAATAACTTATAGCGGCTTAAAAAATCCGAATAGCTCAAAGTCTAGCTATGTCCCGTCCGGTGGTATTCGTCCCGCATGGACGGCGGCAACAAAAGCAAGATTTGAAACAAATTTCAATAAATTTCAGAATGGTTATGACGGAACAGGGGGCGATACTACGCCACGTATTGGAAACTATTACACAATGGACGGCCCTATACCGAACAATGTAAACCGCGGAAGTGTTGACGCAAATGGAAATACAACGGCGAGTACCGGAACAACGACAGGCACAACGGCAACAAATACGGGTATACTTAGTTCTGTTAAAAATTGGTATGATGGATTATTTGACAAAACTGTAAGTATTCCGCTTGTTAGTTTACTTCTCGAAATTCTTACCCTTGTTATCATGATTTGGGCGATATTCAAATTGATTGATGGAACAGCACCGAAAGCACCGGACATAAATATTAATGGCGTGAAAACTTCGTCAATTGGTGCGGGTGCGGGAGCGGCGGCGGGAAGCGCGGCAAGCTCTGCAAGTTCAGCAAGTTTAGGCGCGGGCGAAGCTCTCGCAATAGTTTAAGGGGGTAAATGAATGGCTACATTAAGAAAAAGCACATACCAAAGTCAAACAATTAATTTACCCGCAAATGTTGTTACGGCGGTAACATTTAACGGACTTGCGGGACTTGCGCCAAATGCTTTTCAGATTTATAACTACGGCACAGCAAGCGTTAATGTTGGAGATAATTCAGCAATGACAGCTTCAAGCAATTATGCATTTATTATTGCGGGTAGCGGTATAGGAACATTTTGTAATCCCGTCAATATTGCTACACTGTATTTTCTTACCACTGTACAATGTGTATTGCGTGTTAATTCATGGCTTGCCGATGATGTTACAAGTGCTGAACTTGCACAGACCCAAAGCACAACGATTATTAACAGCACGGTTACAAGTTCGGTACAGCTTGCCGCCGCTTTGCCCGCCGGAACAAATAATATCGGGCATGTCACAGTTGATGGAGCACCGCATGTTAACGTTGATACATTGCCCGCGCTTCCCGCCGGAACAAATGTTATAGGCCATGCAATAGTTGATTCTGGAAATATAGCAATTAATGCACCTATACCCGCCGGAACTAATGTAATAGGCCATGTAATAGCGGACGCGAGTTCCGCAGTTATAGGCCATGTAATAGCGGACGCGAGTTCCGCAGTTATAGGCCATGTAATTGTTGACACTTTGCCGTCAATATTTCCGTCTAGCGCACCCGTGATTTATAATGTAACTTTAACAAGCGCTAACACTGAGTATTCACAGGTTATCGCATCGGGGCATAAACTCGGTATTAGTATCCAAAACGGCGGCGGCTCGGATAATTTCCGAATTGCTTATACAACCGGAAAAGTTGCAACACCAACAGCACCTTATTTACAGTTCCCGCAAAATGGTGTATACTGGATTGACAACGACAACATTACTTCGTTGACAGTTTATCTTGCTTCAAGTATTGCCGGAAAAGTCGCGCAAATAGAGGTGTGGTAAAATGGCCTTTTTAAAAATCGCACAGGATAAAAATGTACAGCAGAGCGGCACAGTTGGTGGAATATCGTACAGTTCTACAAGCACCATGACCGATAGTGGCGTGAGTTTAACCGTTTCCGCAACTGGAATATATACCATAAGTTTTGTTTATTGCGCCACAACGTCATCTGGTAGTAACGCTATGCATATGCAAATATATCAAAATGGTTCGGGTATTAGCGGAACAAATAGTTTTTATTATAGCAATACGGCGGGTTGCGCTCCTACTTTATATACAGCCACAAATATTGCATTAAGTAAAAATGATGTTATTAAAGTGTATGGATATGGAGAGTGTAGCGGAATAAGTGAGTATATAGGCGATTTACTCTTAGTTCAGACAGCATAAGGGGTATTTAAAAGATGGAAATTTTAGGTTTACATTCAGCACTAAATAAATTAATTATTAAAAGGAGCAAAAAGATTATGTATTATGCACGCATTGACGAAACTAAAAAAGTTGATGAAATTTTTTGTTTGACAACCGCAATTCACGCCGACAATTTTATACAGGTTTTGGAACAGGACAGCGCAAAGGTCGGTCAATATTACGTTGACGGCACATTTGTTGATACTCTCCCTGTTGCTGAAACTATAACAGCCGCGCCGGAAGTTGTAAGCGCACCTGTTGAAACTGTTGCCAATGAATCCGTTTCCGTTGTAGCTGAACCACAGAAAGAAATTTCTTCCGCTGATGTTATGGAAATGAAAGCCGATTTAGCTACCATTTCCGGTGAGCTTATGAATTTGGGCGGCTATGTTTCTACCCTGTCAAATAAGGTTATTGACATGGCGGCGGTACTGGCAAAAGTTGACGGGTATTTTGTTCCGGTTTTAAATCCTGTTGTATCGGATACCGCGCCTGTTATTGCTGAACCTGTTACCACTCCTGTTGTAGCTGAATCCTCTCCCACTGTATCGGATACCACTCCTGTTGTGACTAAACCCGTTACCGATACCACGGCACAGGTGTAATTATGAATGTTATTGAAACTGATTTTAAATGGGCGTTGCCCCTATTGAATCGGAGTTTGACAACACATTGTATTATACACCATGCGACGGCAAGCGGTGAAACCGTGGAACAGATTCACGCATATCATCAAAGTGAGGGTTGGGCGGGTATAGGTTATCATTTCTATATCAGAAAAGATGGTACAATATATCGCGGTAGGCCAATTGATGTAACAGGCGCACATACATTTAATATGAACTATTGCTCAATAGGTGTATGCTTTGAGGGTAATTTCATGTTTGACGATATGGGCGCGGAACAGATAGCCGCGGGACAGTGGCTAATGGCTTATATTCGTTCAATGTATCCTAACATTATTTTCGGCAGACATTCAGACTTTAATGCAACAGAATGTTGTGGAACGAATTTACCGTTTGATGAAATAGTCAATGTTATAGAGCCTACACATTCACCGGAAACTATACCGCAATGGAAAGTTGATTTTTATAACAAGGCTATTGCAATGGGAAAAATAACTGATACATCATGGTTACAGAAACTTGATGAACCCGCCCCCGTATGGCTCGTGTTGGCTCTTGCAACAAGATAAGGAGTAAACAATGCCTAAATGGTTAACCGGAGAGAACGTCGTAAATGTTGGTTTGGTTTTAATCATTCTTATATCATTGGGTATTCTCTTACACAATAACAAAAAAATGAAATTCGCTTGG
>Ga0302271_10002893_pt1 | contig 15021 bp, 8 predicted proteins | sample III_Bog_N1_1_FD_198767 | JGI IMG/M metagenome (GOLD analysis project Ga0302271, IMG submission 198767) | Peat permafrost microbial communities from Stordalen Mire near Abisko, Sweden - III_Bog_N1_1 | ecosystem: Environmental > Terrestrial > Soil > Wetlands > Peat | place: Sweden: Abisko... | reverse complement strand
ATATACTCATTTTGACAACAACTCAGTCATTTTTCGATTTCACAGTATATTTGATTGGCTGTGGGATTTAGAAAGTGCACTATCGAGGAGGAAAGAGTGATTTTGAGAAACTTAAGAGGAAGATAGCGCAAATGAGAAAAGACTATCCTATGCATCCTGATTATGTTGAATATTTAGAAAAACTAGAATGGATTGTAGGTGAGATGGTGAACTCTATGGAAGGGAAGGTAAACAAAGAATTTTGGGCTAAGATTTTTGATGAAAAGAAAGGCTAAGGATCTGGAGGGTCAGGTAGGAGAATTGAGACTCTAAAGATAACAGGCTGGTTCAAGTATCTCTTTGGAACCTATGATTTGCAAAAGGATAAAATAAAAACAATAAAGTCTGGAGCTCCTGTAAAATTCATTGATTCCATACGAAAGAAAGAGTATCATTTCCTGTATTCAACTGAGTGCAGCGGGATGGAAGAAATCAGACCAAACGTATTCAGACCAGTCACTTTTATCAATGTTGAGGAATAAGAGGAGGATTCAGGTGATTTTTGAATTTTTTCTTCTGATTTAGTTATAAAGGTTATCAATTTTCAAGTTTCTTCTTCTTCTTTTAAAAGCCTAAACTTTTCTGAATAAATTTGTAAATATTCTCACTTTAAATCAAAGAATATTTCTTCATAATTCAAAAAATAACTAAAAAGATAGAATTCACTCTGATTTGCAAATTATTTTTCTAAATTGTTTACAATGCAAATTGCTATTATCTCCAATTCAAGAATCTTTTAATTTAAAAAAAAGTGGAGGTAAAAAGAGTTTAGATATGTCATGAATAGATGTCTATTTGTACTTATTTTATTATTAGGGGATCTGATGATCTGTTTACAGTTTAAAATCATGGTCACTTCCATAGACTTTTTGATATGTTGAAAACTCTTGATTCACTAAATCTTGTCATTATGGAAGGAACTAATGAAGAAATCATCCTGTGTTTTAATGAGGCGATGCAGTCCAGGTGTGCATTAGAATAATTGTTTTGAAAGACAGATGAGAAAAGACTATCCTATGCCTCCTGATTATGTTGAATATTTGGAAAAACTAGAATGGATTGTAGGTGGGATGGTGAACTCTATGGAAGGGAAGGTAAACAAAGAATTTTGGGCTAATATTTTCGAGGAAAAGAATGGCGAGGGATTCGGACCATCCATGAGGAGCATAGAGACCCTGAAGATAAAAGGATGGTTCAAGTATCTCTTTGGAAACAAAGAAATGTAAAAGGATAAAATAAAATAAATAATATCTGGAGCTCCTGTTAAAGTCATTGATCTTATTCAAAAGAAGGAGTATAAGTTATTGTACTCAACATATTGTGGAGGGATGGAAGAAATCAGACCAAACGTATTCAGGCCAGTCATCTCCATCAACGTTGAGAAAGCATGGAGGTGAGATGATTAAAGAAAAAGTATTATTTAGATGCAATTTGTACCGTAACCACTTGAAAGTATTCACATTTAATCTTTTTTATTAAAAACTATCAACAAAGACATAAATCTTATTTCCTTATTTTCAAAATTGATTCAAAGATTGCTGTTTGCTTAATTAGCATATTTTATTAAAATTTGATTTTGAAATTGCTTCAAAGAATGCAAAACAAATCTTTTTCCAGTTATTTCTTTTAATAATTATTAACTACCCACTCTTATCATAAATATGTTGGGTTTGTTACTGTGAAGAATAATTTTTTAAAGGCTAGATTATTAAAAAATCTATTAGTGATTATGGCATTGATTTCAACAAATAAAAGTTTATTTTCACACACATAAGTGAGAATATCAAGAATCCTTCGAATTTATTAATGAGGGAGGGGAAATTTAAAAGTGCACTAAAAAAAAATGGGGAGAGATTTGATAAAATAAAATTTCTCCAGGTCTATGCGAGGTATTATTTCCAATATTAAACGAATTTTTTGTCAACTTCCCGACATTTCTACTTAAAGGAAGTGATTGTTCTATTGATCCGACCTAATATACAATAAATAGAGTCCTGATCTCAATGCTTGAATCAGTTCTAAAAGAACAATACTTGTTTTTAATATTTTCAACCATTTCAACGGTACGATTTTCCTTTCTTCTTCTATCCTCTTCAGAGCAAAAGAGTTTTCCATAACTGATCCATTTCAACTACAATTTCTGATCCAGCTGACTCACAGAGAAAAAAACCTTCCTGAACTAATTCTTAGTAGCACTGCCTTATGAGAACTCAATCCAAGATAGGAGCACATCCTACAAACTATTACAACTCATAAATATGCTCCAATTCATTGTTATGAGATGCACCTTCTAGTGGAAAAATACTCTGATATTGAAACATATTGCATTTTCCAAAACTTTCGAAAATTTCTTGGATTAATAAATTTTGTGTTAAAAGAGTTCACCCTCATATTTGATCAGAAAACCAGAAAATATTGATAACCAAATTAATAAAATTCCCATAATTTGGCTGAGATCTCAATCAAAGCTCCATCTCCAAGGCCTTTTAATTCATTGAAGATGGCAGAATCCTTAAACCACATACAGAGAGATGATTTTCTAGTCATTCAACTGATATTTTCAAAAAACTATTCAACTTTTAGTCCTAAAAAAATTCTTGGAGCAGTTAATAAATCAAGGGGAAGATTGAAATTACCAGTAATAAGTTATATTTTGAAAAAAACACTCTTATAAGAAAGAACAAATTCGAACTCTGTTCAAGAAATTCAAGAAAGATATTTTATGCTAATCGTGTTGAAGATTTCAAATATTTATGTTTCTATATAAGAGTTTATAATAAACTGAGGAAAGATTAGAAATATTTTGATAGGTATTATTTTTGGGAGAAAGCAGATTTCACTAGATTAAAGTCGTTATTTCAAAAGGAGGATGGTCGTCAGTTGAAATGACCTAAAATATCTTCTCCAGGACTACTAATTCCATAAGGAAATTCCTCTACAGAATTTAAGAATAAATAATTAATAAAAAAAACAAAACAAATACAACAATAAAAAACTAATTGTAAAACTAAAATATGGGCCCAAAAGCAATAATAATTAGAGCAGTCACCACCAAGCCAATTTCCCTACCTGGTAAAAAAATTTGAAGAAGATTCTGACAGCCTTAAACTCTGATGCAGATGAATGCAATTGAGATTTTTGAACATTTTATTCTAAAAGTTGGTTTTGAGAGCATATTTTATGTTATCTTTGTCTTGCGATTTAGAAATCACATTGATAAACTTAAGAAAAAATACATCTTTTAATTATGTTTTCACATTTTGATTTATTGAGAATGCTTTTAACATGAAAGTCTTCCTAATTTTATTTTAGATAATCACCATAAAAGACTGTGCTTTTTCATTTTCTTTGAGGGATTCATAGATAATAATAATAATATGAATGACGCCCGAAGACGTAATCCCCATGGAGATAACTCCGCAGGGCTAGACACATAATCAGCTCAAAGTTTTTTAGATGAATATTTCTAAAATGCAACTTTGATTTATTTTGGTATTAATACTCTTAATTCTTTTTGTAACTAACTGCTTTGAATTTTGTGAACCATATTTTTAATTAAAGAAACATTCAATTTTAATTGAAGTTAGAATTACAGTTCTGAAAATAAAAAAGCTCATATTTTAGATTTTCTAAAATGTGATTACAGAAGATTAGATCCAAATGTGGTTGTCTATCTTTTATGTACAGGACCATTGGAATACGAAAGAAATTATATTAAAATACTGTTCAGATCTTCGTTAAAAGAGAGGCTTAATTTTTACTCATAGACAAATAACTAGATGGATTTTGAGTGAAGTTTTTGAATTAACTATCAAGCCGAAGAATAATTGAACACCCCAAAACCATTGATAGAACCATAATAATATTTTTAAGAAAAATGAAATTTAAGTTCTGGAAGCCTAATGAATGCTATTTTATTTAAAAAATATAACAAAATACTGAAACGTAGCAATTAATGGTAGAATTTTAAATTGTTTGCTCAATCATGACGAATTGGAAAAGAATTCAATATTAACTTACTTTTATTCATTAGTTATTTATGAAAATCAGAACTAAATCTCTACTTTAAACACTTTTGGAACAAAGTTCTTTGAAAAAATATTGTTTGAATTGAAATACATAGTTATCCTTGGCAACACATGTCTGAGTTAGAATAAAAGAAATAGCTTTTTTTAATGCAAGTAATTTGATGTCAATAGTGATTCAAAATATGTCTTAGTATCATTTTATTAATAAATACTACGCAATCAATAAAAAGTACAAATAATTATTAGAGCGTTATTTTTGGGAGAATCACACATTACTAGATTAAAATAGTTACAGTCTGTAAAATGAACGTCAGTTAGGGAAAATCTAAGGTGTTTGCTTCTATTTTGCTAATAAATTGCAGAGGAGATTTCTCAAAAGGTTATAACAATTTTAGTAATAGAAACAAAATAACAACAAAAGATAATAAAAATAGGCCTAAAAACTGCTTATTTTTACTGATAATAACTGAAACTCAAGATAAACTTTTTTATTTGATTTTTATTAATAATTTATGCTTTTGTAATTAACTGATATGAATTTTGGAAACAGTATTTTCATTAAAGAAAAGTTCATTTTTGGTTGAAGTTCTAATTACAGTTTTGAATATAAAAAATCTCATATTTTGGATTCTCTACAATAAGATTACAGAAGATTAGATTCAAGTGTAGTTGTCTATCTTTTATGTAAAGGAACTTTTGAATACGAAAGATATTTTTCTTAAAATACTGTTCAAATCTTCGTAACAAAAGAGGCTTAATTTTTACTCTTAGACAAATAACTAGACCGATTTTGAGTAAAGTTTTTGAATTAACTATCAAGACTAAGAGTAGTAAGAACACCTCAAAACCATTGATAGAAAGATAGAGGTATTTTTGAGAAAAAAATGGTCTTTCAGTACTAGTAGTTTAAATGAATGCTATTTTAATTAAAATATGTAACCAAATACAGAAAAGTAGCGATTAATGATAGAATTTTAAACTCATTTGCTCAATCATGACGAATTGGAAATGAATTCAATAATATTACTTACTTTTATTTGATTTTTTTTGAAAATCAGATCACATCTACTTTAACAACTTTTGGAACAAAAGTTCTTTGAGAAAATATACTTCGAATTGAAATACATAGTCATCCTTCGCAACACATGCCAGAGTTAGAATAAAAGAAATGGCTTTTTTTAATGCAAGTAGTTTGATGTCAATAGTGATTCAAAATATGTCTTAGTATCATTTTATTAATAAGCTACGAAGCAATCAATAAAAAGTGCAAATAATTATTAGAGTATTACATTTTGGGAGAATCACACATTGCTAGATTGAAAATAGTTTTTGCCAGTAAAAGAAACGTCAGTCAGGGAAAGTCGAAAGTGCTCCTATTGAGCCTAATAAATTGCTGAGATGATTTCTCAAAAAGGTTATAATCATTTAAAAATAAAAACAAATAAATAAACAAAATAATAACAAAAGATAATAAAAATGGGCCCAAAAACTGCTTAAGTAAAATCCATCAAAGCAGCAGTAAAAAAAATAAAATGAGCATAGCAATTAGCACGTTCTTCTTTCTTGGAAGCGTATCTGGTGATCTCAGAAGATCTCATCATCTTGGTTTTACTCTTCATCACTCTTTATGAAAATATTTTACGTTATTTTTGTTTTGTATCATTTTGGATTTGCAAACCACTACTAACAACATTAATTAATTTCCCTATCAAAGTAATTTATTTAGTGAGATTTTAAACTGGAAATCTGATTTTAATTGCATTTTTAATGCCTTTATGTCAAATTAAAAAAGAAATTGTTAAAAAAAAATTCATTCTATCATAAGAGAGAATAAATGACAAGAATCTTAAAGAAATAGCTTGAAAGAGGGGAAAAAAATAGGGAGAAGAAAAGAATTAGAAATATCCACCAATAATTTAAGGAAATTCCTTTTCTTTAAGGCAAGAAAAGCTTCAAAAGAATATATTGACTTAGTTCAAGAGATACCTAAGGAAGGAAGGAAGAAAGAAAGATAAAAATTGTAAATACAATAATGGAATAATAATTGTTAGAATTTCTTCATATGCATGAAAAAATAAAGGTATGACTTTTTTAAAGAATTCACAATATTTAAAAAATATTATTATTACTCTTCAATCAAATTTCTTCTTTTGAAAATTCGTTTATTTGCTTTGTTGGTTTCAGATCTTATCTCTATTAGGTTTTCTTGCTGTCTTTTCATGAAATCTGAATTCTGAAAACCAGAAATTTAATTTCTCCTATTGATTCAATGAATAAATACTATTTTGCAATACACTTTTTTCTCTTCATCCTAAACAATTAATTGAATATTTGATAACAATATGAAGCTTTTTATCGAGGATTAATCCAAATATCTAATTGTTTTTTCACATTGAAAAATGGCATCTAAAATGTTAGCATCCAATTGAAATATCATAATAATATTTATTAATACCCTTCTCAAAGGCAATCGGATCAGATTTTATTAGGAAATTAAAAAGCAAGGAATATTTGATAGTACTTCTCATTAATTTTTGAGTAAAAACTGATTAGATTTTGGTATTCATCAAGTGAAAACTAATAAATTAAAAAGAAAAAATAAAACAAACTATCAATCAATCAAACACAAAAGAAATATGGACTCCGCTAGTTAAAAAGAAGCCATTGTTCAAACTGTTGAGATACAAAATACCCCAGCAGACACTTAGAAAATTAAAAGAGAATTGATTAAGCCCATTCAATAAACATATGAAATGACTACCACGATCTACTCAGAAGATAATAGAAGCTCCAAATCAAAAGATCTCTTTTAAATCACAGGTAACGGTTTATTTGATGCCTTCTATGCTGCCTACAGCTTACACGGAGAAGTTGAAATTTCTGCTGATGACATTTCCCTCGCCATGAGCCACACCACTGCGAAGTTCGTTAACAGATACCCAGAAAAGTGCAGGCACTTTTTTGTTGAGCATGAAGGAAAAAAAGAGCTAGCCATTGTTATTGATGGGACTTCTAAAGATTTTGAGAATTTTCCAAACCAAAATAACAATTGGCAACTCACGATGGACTTGTTAGCTGATCAAGTTAATAAAAACACAAAGAAATAGCTCGTAGACACAATGGGATGCGATTATTCCTCCACTCAAAACATTGAAAGAGCTGCAAGCAATATACTCATTTTGACAACAACTCAGTCATTTTTCGATTTCACAGTATATTTGATTGGCTGTGGGATTTAGAAAGTGCACTATCGAGGAGGAAAGAGTGATTTTGAGAAACTTAAGAGGAAGATAGCCCAAATGAGAAAAGATTATCCTATGCATCCTGATTATGTTGAATATTTAGAAAAACTAGAATGGATTGCAGGTGAGATGGTGAACTCTATGGAAGGGAAGGTAAACAAAGAATTTTGGGCTAATATTTTTGATGAAAATAAAGGCTAAGGATATGGAGGGTCAGGTATGAAATATGAGACCCTGAAGATAACAGGCTGGTTCAAGTATCTCTTTGGAACCGAAGATTTGCAAAAGGATAACATGAACAAAATATAATCTGGCGCTCTTGTAAAAGTAGTTGATCTTATCCGCAAGAAAGAGCATCATTTCTTGTACTCAACTGAGTGTGGTGGCATGGAAGAAATCAGACCAAATGTATTCAGACCAGTTACTTTCATAAAAGTTGGATAAGAAAGGAAATATTGATGTACTTTAATAAAAATAATTGAGTATGAAAATCCATTTTGTGCTTTAAAAATTCTGAAATATGTTTCCATTTAAAGTAAATAATTTCCATATAATTCTGAAAAAGTTCATTATTTCTTTCAAAGATGTCATTGAAAAACTCCTCTTATTTCTAATCAAGAATAAAAAAATAATCCTAAATAATTAAGAAGATGGAACAATAAACCAAGAGATGTTTTTTTTATTCCTTTTTAAAGCTTTATTACTAACCCAATAAAAGGTTTAATTGTCAACAACAAAAATAATTTGTTTAATTTCTTTTGATTTAGTCTCTCATTCAAAACATCAAAAATTTATGGCTGTCGTAATTGATTGCAAATATGGTCTCAGTATTTAAGAAACATGTTGAAAGAAGAACTAACAAATTTTCAAGGCTGTGAAGGTGGGAAGCAAGAGAGATTAGTTTCGTGATAGCAACTTTAAACCTAATTTTTCCTTTAAGAATTTTGATTTATCAAATTTTTTTTAGTTAATTCATTGATATTTCAAAATGATGGATAACTTCATAAGAAAGCAATGGCTTGCACAAACTATTCAATCAAAAAGTAATAGCTGTAAAATCAGTGTCTACATTTGATCGAAGAAGAAACTTAGAACCTAGCATATTCCTGAATTCTCAATTAATAAATATATTAATATTAACACATTAATTTAGAACTCTTCTTCCTCTATTCTATGATATGTAAGATAAATATCCATCATTAGTTAGTTAAAAAATCCATTTTTGTTAAAAAATCACATTCTATCACAGTAGTTGAATGTTTGATAAAAATATGAAGATTTTTATCGAGATTAAGAAGATTTATCCTAAAAAATATCATTTTTTTAATACACATAACATTGAAAAAAATGGCTTCCAAAAAATGTTGGCATCGAATTTTAATAGATTAAATATATTTATTATCATCATTATAAAAAAACAATCAGATTAGAATTCATTAGGCAATTAAAAAGCAAAAAATATCTGATAGTATTTCTCATGGAATCTTGATTTAAAATTAATTAGATCTTTGTCTTCATCAATTGAAAACTGATAAATCAAAAAGAAAAGAAGTCAAACAGATAAAACAAACAGGCTATCAACCAAATACAGACTTATGGACTCCACTTGTTAAAAAGAAGCCATCGTTCAAACTGTTGAGATACAAAATACTCCAGCAGACACTTAGAAAATTAAAAGAGAATTGATTTGGCAGATTCAACAGGAAAGATACTCAATGGCTACCACAATCTACTCGAAAGATAATAGAAGCTCCAAATCAAAAGATCTCTTTTAAATCACAGGCAATGGTTTATTTGATGTCTTCTATGCTGCCTACAGCCTGCACGGAGAAGTTGAAATTTCTGCTGATGACATTTCCCTCGCCATGAGCCACACTTCTGTGATGTTCGTAAACAGATACCCAGAAGCGTGCAGGCATTTTTTCGTTGAACATCAAGGGAAAAAAGAATTGATTATTGTTATTGATGGAACTTCTAAAGATTTTGAGAATTTTCCAAACTAAAATAATAATTGGCAACTCACGATGGACTTGCTAGCTGAACAAGTCAACAAAAACACAAAGAAATAGCTAGTAGACACAATGTGATGCGTTTAATATTAGCAACAACTCAGTCGTTTTTCTATTTTACAGTAATAATGATTGGTTGTGGGATTTAGAAAGTGTACTATCGAGGAGGAAAGGGTGATTTTGAGAAACTTAAGAGGAAGATAGCCCAAATGAGAAAAGACTATCTTATGCATCCTGATTATGTTGAATATTTGGAAAAACTAGAATGGATTGTGAGTGAGATGGTGGATTCTATGGAAGGGAAGGTAAACAAAGAATTTTGGGCTAAGATTTTTGATGAAAATAAAGGTGAAGGAATCGGAGGGTCTGGCAGGAAATGTGAGACCCTGAAGATAACAGGCTGGTTTAAGTATCTCTTTGGAACCTCCGATTTGCAAAAGGATAGCATAAAGAAAATATAATCTGGTGCTCCTGTTAAAGTTATTGATTGTATTCGCAAAAAAGAGTATCATTTCTTGTATTCAACTGAGTGTGGTGGCATGGAAGAAATCAGACCAAAGGTATTCAGATCAGTTACTTTCATAAAAGTTGAATAAGAAAAGAAATACTGAAGTACTTTTGAAAAATTGTTTGTGTTAGGAAATTCCATTTTGTACTCATACAATTCTGAAAATATGTTTGGTTTAAAGAAAATATTTTTCATATTATTTTGCCTCCTTATTTCTATTCAAGAATAAAAAACTAATCCTAAATGATTAAAGCAGATGGAACAATAGATCGAAAAATGATTTTTATATTCTTTTTAAAGCTTTATTACTAACCCAACTTAATCCTTCATTGTCAACAATAAAAATAATTTGTTTAATTTCTTTTGACTTTTCTCTCATTCAAAACATAAAAAATTAAAAGTGGCCGTCATTGACTGCGAGGATGGTTTCAGTATTTAAAGATAACACGTTGAAAGAAGAACTAGAAATTAAATAAAGAAATGTAAAGGTGGGAACAAAGAGATATTAGTATTGTGCTATCAACTTTAAGCCTGATTTTTTCTTTATGAATTTTGATTTGTCAAATATTTTTTGAGACTATTCATTGATATTTCAAAAATGATGGATAACTTCATAAGAAATCAATCTCTTCAAAAATTTATCTAATCTTAGTAATAGTAGCAACACCAATAAGTTTAAATGATGTCTGCACTTGATCGAAGAAGAAACCTAGAATTTAGTTTTTTCCTGAATTTCAATTATTTAATAATTAATTTTATTTACTGAATCCCCTATCTAATACATCACTTGAATTTTAGCAATAATAGTAGCAATAATTCAGTTAACAATAATTGCAATCATATGGCTAGCAGGACATGCAGAAATAGCAATAATAAATCAAAATCTGTTAATACATACAAAAGACTACAACTAATAGACTATACAAGAAATACTCTCACACTCAAATAGCAACAACAAATGTTAACAACCTTTACAGTATCAACAGCAAATCCATAATGATTATTAACATTATCATAAGGATAATCACAATCGACAGAAGTTAATCATACATCAATACATTAATGCTGATTGTATCTGTGGAATGAGCATTATGAATTATCCTTAATAAATTAAGAACAGTCATATGGTTAGCTATTAGAGCACAGCATCAGAGTTGTATGCTTAATTTTAAAAAAATCAAAAACGAATACTCTCTTCCTAATATCAAATCATTCAATAAAAACAATCCCATCAGGAAAATGTGAAGAATTAGAGTCAGCTTTTCGCTTATAAGTTGCACAGCAAAAGAGATTAACTGCTTTACTTCAAAAATTTCCCAATTCTTTTTTTGGATAATTATTGAGCAATTCTAACTAAAATTAATTTCAATATCTTGTTTCCTTTTTTTTACAAAAATCTGCTTTGCACTTAAAAATCATATTCGCATTAGCAAAATGTTATGAAATAAGAATAAAATTATTCTTAAATGAGTAAAGGAACTGCTTGTAATTTTCTTCTGATAGCTGAATTGATAATAAAAGTTTGTTCTCATTTTGAAAAGAAGCTGTAATAAAACTGACTCAGGGAGATTACAAAAAGTAGGTAGCTAAACACCTTGATTAAATCAAGTTAAGATTGAAGAGGATTTCACATTTTTGAAAACTGCTCTTTTCATTGGTTAATTTTTAGAATAGAGAGTGTTGTTTTTGGTAGAATACAAGTTCTACTAAATCCAAACCCTTATATCAAGATGAATAATTTTCAGTTAATGATAATCTAAAGTACGGTGGCTGCTATCTTGCAAATTAAATTCTAGAGATGATTTCTCTAAAGATGATAATAATTATTAACAATAAACAAATAATAAACAGAAAAAGAAAAACTAATACTACAAAAAAGAAAATGGCTCCAAAATGAGCTGCTACTGTAAGATCAATCAAAAGTATTAGATTAGCAAAATGAAGATAGTTATTCCTGCTGTGTCACACAAAGGATCTGCTTGGTGAGCTTGGACCTCTGTATCTGCTGAATAAGACTCTCTTTTCTAGGAATTGTTTTTATGATATTTGGTTTTTGTACCATCTAGATCTGCAAACACATTTAACAATCTTGAAAACACCCTCTCAATTGAAATATCAATAGAAATGGAAGAAAAATACTTTTTATTTGTAAATCCCAAGTATTTAAGTTGAAAAAAAATTCACAATAAACATGATTAATTAATTGTTCATGAACCTTGATTTCTATCACATTAGAGTTAAAGTTATATGGAGGGAAGGAGAAATCTAAGTCAAAAGAGTTTTACAAATCTAAGATAAATTGTGCATCTACAGTGTCATTCTCTAGAGATGTTAAAATTATCTTTCTCAAAAATTTCTCTGATAAATTGATTATTTCTGTTCTTTTGCAGAGTTTTTCAATCTCTTGCTGAAAATTATGAAAGTAAAGTAAAAAAAAGATTGATATTTCACAAAGAAATATTGTTGAAAACTTAACAGATTTATTATTTCGAGAAGAAGAAGTTCGAAAGATCTATCATTAAAGATATTTGGAAGATGAAATCAGCCTAAGACATGATATTTTTAGTAATATATTATTGATTTTCCCTTTACTTTATTGCTAAGACTGCCTTTTTGTGGTTTCTTAAAATTCAAACTTTTAAGTTGAAATAACATTCTTGTTTTAGAAAGATTAATTGAAGGCTTTATTAGTTAATGTAGTTTTTCTTTGATCCTTAAAACAAAAATATTTTAAAATACGCAGTGCCTTATTGGCTTCAGTTCTTATCTCTATTAGATTTTCTTGTTGTTTTTTCATGAAGATCCGAATTCTGAAAACCAGAAATTAAGTTTCTTCTATTTATTTAATAAATAAATACTATTTTGCAATGCGCTTTTTTCTCTTCATCCCAAACAATTAATTGAATATTTGATAAAAATATGAAGCCTTTTATTGAGGTTAAGAAGATTAATCCAAAATATCTAATAGACACATAATATTTATAAATGGAAGATCTAAATGTTTTGGTATCAGATTTTATTAACATAAAAATACTTATTATCACCCTTCTCAAAGAGGAATCGGATCATAATTCATTAGAAAATTAAAAAAGCAAGAAATAGTTGATAGTAGTTCTCATGGAATCTTGGCTTTAAATTGATTAGATCTTTGTCTCCATCAATTGAAAATTGATAAATCAAAAAGAAAATAAAACAAACAGATCAAACAAGCAATCAACCTAACACAGAAATATGGACTCCACAAGTTAAAAAGAAGTCATCATTAAAACTGTTGAGATACAAAATACTCCAGCAGACACTTAGAAAATAAAAAGAGAATTGATTAGGCCCATTCCACAGGAAAGATATTCAAAGGCTACCACGATCTACTCGGAAGATAATAGAAGCTCCAAATCAAAAGATCTCCTTTCAATCACAGGTAATGGTTTATTTGATACCTTCTATGCTGCCTACAGCCTGCACGGAGAAGTTGAAATTTCTGCTGATGACATTTCTCTCGCCATGAGTCACACCACTGCGCAATTCGTTAACAATTACCCAGAAGCGTGTAGGCATTTTTTCGTTGAACATCAAGGGAAAAAAGAGTTAGCCATTTTTATTGATGGGACTACTAAAGATTTTGAGAATTTTCCAAACCAAAATAACAATTGGCAACTCACTATGGACTTGTTAGCTGATCAAGTTAATAAAAACACAAAGAAATAGCTCGTAGACACAATGGGATGCGATTATTCCTCAACTCAAAACATTGAAAGAGCAGCAAGCAACATTCTAATATTGGCAACAACTCAGTCGTTTTTCGATTTCACAGTTTATCTTTGTGGCTGTGGGATATAGAAAGTACACTATCGAGGAGGAAAGGATGATTTTGAGAAATTAAAGAGGAAGATAGCCCAAATGAGAAAAGACTATCCTATGCATCATGACTATGTTGAATATTTGGAAAAACTAGAATGGATTGTAGGTGAGATGGTGAACTCTATGGAAGGGAAGGTAAACAAAGAATTTTGGGCTAATATTTTTGAAGAAAATAAAGGCTAAGGATATGGAGGGTCAGGTATGAAATATGAGACCTTGAAGATAACAGGCTGGTTCAAGTATCTCTTTGGAACCGAAGATTTGCAAAAGGATAAAATTAAAAAAATTAAATCCGGCGCTCCAGTAAAAGTAGTTGATCTTATCCGCAAGAAAGAGCATCATTTCTTGTACTCAACTGAGTGTGGCGGTATGGAAGAAATCAGACCAAATGTATTCCGGCCAGTTACTTTCATAAATGTTGGATAATAAAATAAATATTGAAGTTCTTTATATTTTTATGATTGTGTTAGAAACATCAATTTTGTGCTAATAAAATTCTGAAATATGTTCCCATTTAAAGTCATATTTTTCATATGAATTTTGAAAAAGCAAATACTCTCTTATCTTAAATAATTAAAGTAGATGAAACAATAAATAAATCAAGAGATGAATTTTTTATTCGATTATTGACTTTATTACTAACCCAATAAAAGGTTTAATTGCAAACAACAAATAATTTGTTTAATTAATTGTTTTCTATCTTGAAAGAGTGTATCGTTCCTCAATAAAAAGTCATATTTTCTTTTTTTTTTGTAAGTAAAACAAAAAGGATCATTAAATTGTTTGCTACTGCTTCTTCATTAAGCTATTAGTTTTTCTTCTCTTAAGATTTCGGTAGCCCCCATTTTTTCTTCTTAAAAATAGAAAAACACTGTAGATTTTAATAATTTTGAGTAAATTGATATAATATTGTTGAAGAATAATCACTTAAAATAGATTTTCCCCTCAAATAGAATTCCAATACAGTTATGTTTAAAATAAGAAAAGTTCAAATTTTATTTTAAGATTTTAAAGATCATTTTTACTTTCTTTATTATCCCCCTCTTCAACTCTTTGTACAACTTTTGTAGGTGATATTATTTTTCATTTAGAAGATTAATCCTAAAATATCTAATTGTTTTTTTTACACATAACATTGAAAAATTGTATCGAAAATGTTGGTATCAAATTTTAATAACTTAATAATATTTACTATCCTTCTCAAAGAGGAATCGGAACAGAATTAATTAGGTCATAATCAAAAAGCAAGAAATATTTGATAGTATTTCTCATGGAATCTTGGTTTAAAACTGATTAGATCTTTTCTCCATCGATTGAAAACTGATAAATCAAAAAGA
>Ga0302271_10002892_pt1 | contig 15027 bp, 13 predicted proteins | sample III_Bog_N1_1_FD_198767 | JGI IMG/M metagenome (GOLD analysis project Ga0302271, IMG submission 198767) | Peat permafrost microbial communities from Stordalen Mire near Abisko, Sweden - III_Bog_N1_1 | ecosystem: Environmental > Terrestrial > Soil > Wetlands > Peat | place: Sweden: Abisko... | reverse complement strand
TAACCTTCAGCCATGAAACCTGCACCTTGTTCGTGGATAGAATTTATCATCTCGATATCTTTATTTTGAAAAAGACTATCTGCTATATGCGTAATCATTCCGCCAATATATCCAAATACTTTGTCTGTACCTGCCTCTAGTATTTTTTCAACAATAAAATCTGATGCCTTCATATTATCCCTTAGTTTTTACAAATTCTCTGATTTTTTCAATCATATAATCAAGTTGGTGTTTTTCTAGCCCCGGCCAAACTCCAATCCAGAAGGTCGAATTCATTACGATGTCGGTATTTGGCAACATTTTATAATGGTCTTCAGTAAGATGCTTTGAATTTAACAGTTCGGTATTTTTTATGCGAAGTTGAATTTCGTTCTCAACGTATGCTGGCTGTCTAAGTAGGTTTCCGGCAAAAAGTTGTCTTGTTCCGATTTTATTTTCTTCTAAGAATTTTACTAAATCAATTTTTTTAAAGGGGGCTTCGTCTTTTACCGTTAGAGTAAACCCAAACCATGACGGTGTAACCTTTTCGCCCAATGTTGGAAGCATTAAATAGTTTTCAAATTCTTTTAAATTTTTATATAAATAATCAAAGTTTTCATTTCTTTTCGCGATAAATCCTTCAATTCTATCTAATTGAGCCAACCCACAAGCCGCCTGCCAGTCAGATATTTTTAAATTGTATCCAAGGTGTGAATATGTGTATTTGTGGTCGTAGCCGTGCGGTAAATTGCCCATCTGCATGTTAAAACGCTGTTTGCAGGAATCGTCTTTTCCCGGCGGACACCAGCAATCTCGTCCCCAATCTCTAAACGACATTATAATGCGGTATAAATTAGAGTCATTTGTGCACAAAGCTCCGCCCTCACCCATAGTTATGTGGTGTGCGGGATAAAAACTGAATGTTCCGATGTGGCCGAAGGTTCCAACATATTTGTTGTCGAATTTTGCACCTAAAGCATCGCAACTGTCCTCAATTAGCCATAAATTATGTTTTGCACAAAGTTCAGCTATTTTATCCAGTTCAAAAACGTTTCCCAACGTGTGTGCGACAAAGATTGCCTTTGTTTTTGGAGTTAAGGCTTCCTCTATTTGTTGAAGATTAATATTGTAATTTCCAAGTTCAACATCAACAAAAACAGGAATCAATCCATTTTGTACAATCGGATTTACTGTGGTTGGAAACCCTGCGGCAACCGTGATAACTTCGTCTCCCTTTCTAATAGCCCTTTCTCCCAGCTTGTGAGACGTTAAAGCCGTCATTGCAAGCAGATTGGCAGATGAGCCCGAAGTGGTTGTCAATACGTATTTTGAGCCTAAAAATTTAGCGAATTTTTTTTCAAATTCATCATTAAATCTTCCTGTTGTAAGCCACATATCCAAAGAGGCGTCAATCATATTGCATAATTCATTTTCGCCTAAAACTTTTCCAGATACGGAAACGTATGCCCCTCTTTTTTTGTCAGGTTCTGCAAGTTTATAATATATTCTCGACCAGGCTTTTATTCCTTTTCTAACTATTTTTGCTAATTTTTGTTTCATTTTGTTCCTTGTATTAACGCAGTAATATGCAACCTGCTTTTAATCTTTCAACCAAAAGGCCCATGGTGCTTTTTGGTTAATCCACATATCAGTCAATTCTGTTTTGTCGCGTAAAGTGTCCATTGCGTGCCAAAAACCTTCATGTTTGAAAGCACTCAACTGGCCGTCTTTTGCCAAGTTTTCAAGTGGCTCACGTTCCCAAATTACATTGTCTTCTTGGCTTATATAATCAAAAATTTTAGGTTCTAAAACGAAAAAACCGCCGTTAATCCAGGCTCCGTCGCCCTTAGGTTTTTCCATAAAAGATGAAATCCTTCCATCTTTTTCAATATTTATAGCTCCAAATTTTCCTGATGGTTGAATTGTGGTCAGGGTAGCCAGTTTCCCTGATTTTTTATGGAAATCAATTAATTTAGCAATATTAACGTCAGAAACGCCGTCGCCGTAGGTCAGCATAAAAGTTTCGTCTCCAATGTATTCCTGTGCTTTTTTAATTCTTCCGCCCGTCATTGTGTCTTTTCCTGTGTATAGCATTGTCACTTTCCAAGGTTCATTTCGGTGTTGATGAATTTCAACCGAGTTGTTGTTCATATCAACGGTAATATCGGAATACCTCGCATAGTAATTTATAAAATAATCCTTTATCATGTGGGATTTGTAACCTGTTAAAATTACAAAATCGTTAAACCCAAAATGAGAATAAGTTTTCATTATGTGCCACAAAATAGGACGTCCGCCGATTTCAACCATTGGTTTTGGTTTCAAATCAGTTTCCTCGCTCAATCTTGTTCCTAATCCACCTGCTAAAATTACTACTTTCATATTAAACCCTTTATTTTATTTTTTATTCTACCATAAATGAGACTGAGGCACAAGTCAAAAAGGATTAAAAACGTTAATTTGACTTGTTACCTCTCTTCAAAATGTACATTTGGTACATTTTGACTCGGCAGAGCGTCTCCAACGTCTAGTTTCGCAAAAGCCCGCCAACTGACCCGTTGCCGTGCATTTGCTAACTTTTGATATGTCGACCGCTGGAGAGTGGGAAAATCGAATTTTGACCATTCTCCAGCGGCCTCTTTTAAATATTAAACTTTGATTTTCACCCAATTGTCGGGCACAACACTTTTGTAATTAATTTTTGAAACATCAGAAAACCATTTGTTTGGTGCAACAACTATTTTTTTAGGATTTTGATTAAGCCAAGCGGCCCACCAAGAAAAACTGGAATTAGCTACAATGTTATGTTTACAGTTTTGCATAAAATATAAATCTTCTTGCCAATTGGCAGTATCGACAAAAAATACAGATTCATCTGTTTTGAAATGTTCTTTTACCCAGTCTATATCGTCCGAAAATATATAAAAAATAGGGTTTTCAACAGTTTTTTTCATATATTCGATTGCATTTTTATAGTATTTCATGGTGCAGACATTATGGATTTTTGCGGTTTCCGGATTTTTTATATAATCTTGGCAGCGAAAACTAACGCTTATTGAATTAGTTTTTTTTATTTCATCTAGAAAGGTATGATTTTTAATAAAATCTAGGTTTTTAAATGTAAAATCTTTTCTTATAATGTTTTCAATATTTTTGAAATATTTTTCACTTTGCCAATAACCCTGTAGATAAGCTGAGTTTTTTATTTTTAAAACTTCGGGTTTAAATTTCCCTTTTTTTTCTTTTAAATATGTTTTTTTGAAGATTTTTTTTTGCTTTAGCTGATTAATTTGCTCCTGAGTGGCAAAACTTTCTTGAATATTAAAATTGTCAAGTTCATAATTTCTTATCTTGTATTCTTCAAATTCACTTGTGTCAAATTTTAATTCAAGGCTGTTGTTTATGGCGATTGCTCTTGCAATCGCATACTGGAAAAATTGGTTTCCTAGTCCGCCAATAAGTTGTGTGATTATTATTTCCATTTTTAAATTTTATCATGAAGATACGGAAAAATCAGAATTTTTCAGCACCCTCAACAAAAAAAGATGTGAAAGAGGTTGACTTCAATGAGTTTAAATTATAGTATTGTTTTGAGCCCAAGTTTTGAAAGGATATTTTTTGTCTAATCGTAAAATCAACGTACTTATGCCCGTTTATAACACACAAGAAGCCTACTTGCGAGAGGCAATAGAAAGTATTCTTAATCAAACTTACTCAGATTTTGATTTAATTATCGTAAATGACGGCTCGACAAACAATGCACAAGAAGTTATTTTGTCGTACAAAGATGATAGAATTAAATATTTTATTAATGAAAAAAACTTAGGGTTGCCTAAAACAAGAAATAAGCTTTTAGAACTTGCAAAGGCTGAATTAATTGCGTTTATGGATTCAGATGATGTGGCAAATTCGGATAGATTTGAAAAACAGGTTGATTTTTTTGATAAAAATCCCGAAGTCGGCGTTCTTGGCAGTTGGTTTCAAATATTTCCAGACAGAGGGGTTGTCGATTATCCGTCTGATGATTCAGCGATAAAAAAACAATTATTGTTTGAATGTTCAGCAATCGGTAATTCCACAGCGATGATAAGGTATGCTTTAATTGAAAAATATAATTTAAAATATGATGAAAGTTATAACAGTGCCGAAGACTACGCGTTTTGGCTTTCATTGGTTGATAAAACTTCTTTTGCAAATATCCCCGAGGTTTTAGTGGATTATCGCTGGCACACAGGCAATATTTCTAAAACTGACGGTAAAATGGTTAGCATAAATGCTCAAAAAGCGATGATTGAAGCTCAGTCTAATTTTTTTAATATTGAGGATAAAGACGTTATTGCTATGATTGAAAAAATAAAGAACAATCAAAAAATTACATCAAAAGAGCTTTTGGGACTAATTGAATTTGCAGCCAAAGTCAAAGAAAATATAAAAACATCTAAATTTTTAAATTGTGAATATCAATTTAATCATGATTTCTACAAATTAGCACTAAAAAAATGTAAAAAAGATTTCTTGTATTTTAAAATATTATTTACGAAGGGTTCTATATGAAAATAGCAATTTTATACGTCGGGACCGGGCATTATACAATTTTTTGGGATGAATTTTTTAATTCTTGCGAGAAAAATTTTATAACAGAAGCCCAAAAGCATTATTTTTTCTTTACCGATAGCGAAGATTTTAAATCAGACGACAAGATTACGATTGTGCAGCAAGAAAACCTTGGATGGCCTTTGATTACCTGCCTTCGTTATAAAATTTTGAATAAAATTAAAGAGCAATTGAAAGATTACGACTATGTGTTTTTCTTTAACGGTAATATGCAATTTGTCAGAAATGTTACAAAAGAAGAATTTTTGCCGACAGAAAAGGACGGTTTTATTGTTGCTCCGCTTCACTCGGGAAATAAACGTATGAAATCAAATTATGAATTTGAATATGAAAGAAATCCCAAATCAACCTCTTATATACCTTATGGCGAAGGCAAACAATACTTCCATGCTGGAATTTTGGGCGGAAGAACAAAGGAGTTTTTAGAGTTATTGAATGTTTGTGAAAAAATGATGGACGATGATTTGAGAAATAATATTATTCCAAAATTCCATGACGAAAGTGTTTTTAATAAATATATTCAAACCAGACCTTATAAAATTCTTAGTAATTACTACATACATCCGGTTCATGGAAAACCATTTGTTAAGTTTAATTCTCAAGTTAAGATAATCCAAAGAGATAAAGCAAGACTTAAATACGGCGGTCACGCTTATTTGCGAGGGGAAACGGATAAGAAAATCACTTTAATAAGCTATCTGGAAGACAAAATTGTTCAATATTTTAAAGAAAAAATTAAGGCATTAGGTTTAAAGAATTAGGCTATTCAGCCCGTCTTGGATAGAAGTTTTTGGCAAAATACCCAGTAATTTTTCACATTTTTTGTTGTCAAGAATGCTGTGTTTGATATCCCCAAGGCGTTCTTCTGTATGTTTAGGTGGTTTTTGATAGCCATATTTTTGTGCCATTAATTCAAATAATTTGTTAACAGAAATAGCTTTGTTTGTTGAAACATTTATAATCTCGCCTTTGACATCACTTTTTATAGTCGCTAAACAGGCTAAGGCGATATCTGAGACGTGTACAAAATCTCTCGTTTGTGTTCCATCGCCGTGTATGGTGATTTCTTCGTTGTTTTTCATTTTATCTGCAAAAATCGCAACAACACCGGCTTCGCCATGTGCCGATTGTCTCGGCCCGTATACGTTTGCAAATCTGAAAATAATATAATCCACTCCAAAAAGTTCTATGTATTTTTCCATTGTTAACTTAGAAAGCCCATAAAAAGAAAGGCAGGTAGTGTTATGAGACTCGCTAACCGGTAAGTTCTCGGGGATGCCGTATACTGCAGCTGTAGAAGAGACGATAATTTTTTTTATTCCGTACTTCTTGCAAAAAATCAGAAGGTTTACGCTTCCTATGATATTTTCTTTTGCATCCCCAACCGGATCTTTTGTTGAAACACTAACGCTGGCCTGTGCCGCAAAGTGAAACACATAGTCAATCTTATTTTCGGTGAAAACCTTTTCTAATTCATTTGAATTTATATCAAGATTATAAAATTTCGCTTTTTTATTTAGATTATAATCGCTGCCGGAAGACATATTGTCTACAACAATTACCTCGTAGCCTTTGTCTATGAGTAAATCGCACAAATTTGAACCAATAAATCCCGCACCGCCTGTTATTAAAATTTTATTCATTTATGATAAATCCTTAATTCTTTGTTATCAACTCTAGAGGTGCCCTTAAGATTATTTTATATAAAAAGGTTGGAAGTGTCAAACTTGGTATTAATTTATAATCTTTTTTCAAATGATAACTCATTGTGGAATTGATTTATTGCTGTTTTTTCCTAAACTTATTTAATAACCTAATTTATGCATTCTATGGAGTAAACATGAGGCGTTTTTTACCGATATTATTATTGATTTATTTTTTAATTACCCCTTGTTCTTCGGAGGCATTGTTTTTCAAAAATAAGGATAGCAATCAGGAAGCTGATTGCCAAGCAACGGAAGAACAAAATATGGAAGAACCCCCAATAGGCTACAGGGTATTAGGTGATATGTCAATTTTAGATAAACCATACCCTTTAACAAAACTTTATTTTGAACAAATTATGCCATTTGGAATTGAAAGTAATCATTCAATGCAACAGCTCGGCGAAAGTTCCATAGAGCAGGAGAAGTTGGCGAGGGCTGAGAAGGTTTTTAAAAAAATGCTCATGAAAAATAAAGATAGCGTTTGTGCAAAAATGGGGCTCGGATATGTAGAAATCCAGAAAAGAAATTTTCAAGAAGCAAAAAACTATTTCAATCAGATTTTGGTAAAAGACCCGACCTACAGCAGTGCAAAAATGGGAGTCGTCTATTCGTGTCTTGGAAATGATGAGAAATTAAGAGCTCTGGACGAGTTGAATAAAATCGATGATAAAGAAAAAAAGGATGAAGTAGGTTTAACACGAGCTCAAACTTACTATGATATGGAGATGTTATCGGATTCTAAAAAAGCTTTAAGCGGGGTGGTTAACAAAGATGCTGATACTTTGAGGTACAAATTAAAACGAGACGATGCAATTACCATAACCCCAAGTTACTCGTTTTTAATTCAAACCCTAGCCGAAAACTTTAAGTTGAACTCAAATAAGTTTGGGATAAATGTCTCCAAAAATATTGACAACAATCTGACTGTTTTTAGTGAATATAATATTTACGTATACGGTTCAGGACTACTTGATTTTGGGCATCTATATAATGTGACAAACGAACTCAGGGGTGGAGTTCGTGGTAGGCCAAAGGAAAAAGTAGAGTTTCGTGCCGATTTCGGAGCCAAAATTTTCGAGTTCGGCGATGGTATGCTTATTACTGATAGCTGGCTTAAATATTATTTCAATGATAAGTTCAACTTAAAATTGGGAGTCAGAAGAAACAATGTGGAACAGTCCTACCTTTCGGCTGTTGGGTTTCCCTTAGATGGTGTTTTTACAGGCAGAGTTGCTGATAATAAGCTCTATCTTGAGTATGACGCCAAGCTCCCCAAAAACCTTTATTCCTTCGGACGCACAGGTGTCGGACTTATGACCGGCCAAAATTTGGACACAAACCCTTATGCTGAAGCATTGGTAGGGGTCGGAAAAATTATCTATAATAATCCTGAAAATAAATTCATTAAAGCTGTGAATTTGGATGTTGTTTCCTATAATGCGAGCTATAAGGAGAATTTGCTGAATATTCCGAATGCTGCCGGAGAAATTTTTGGTGGTTACTTTAGTCCGAGTTTCTTCACGGCAAACACTGTTAATATCAAAACTGAAGGCAAAACCAAGAAACTAAGATATGGGTTAAAAGGATTTGCAGGTTGCCAAATTTCAATGGCACCTAACCAAACGAGCTTTGTGTGGAGTTTCTCGCCTTACGTAGCTTATGATTTAAATGATCATGTCACTTTTAATGCCGCTTATGTCTATTTTAATTACGCAGATGTTCAGCGTAACTTATTTATGGTTAATGCTGTTATAAGGGGGTTCAAAAATGCTAAGAAGTAACAGGCTAAGAGGTAAATAAGTAGCCAACATGAATTTAATCATCAATGCAACTGGTTTTTAAATAGCTAAGAGAATGTTTTTCTTTTACATAGTTAGCACATGCATAAAAATCTTCATTTAAGTTTCCGATTCCTAAATGATAACAATCAAATTGAACAGCTTTTGCTGAAATATTATATTTTTTTTTGCAATTTATGCAAAACTCTTCGGCATACATGTGCCAGTTTAGGTTTTCGTCAAATCTTAAATTGTATTTGTTTATTAAAGATGAATGTACAATCAAGCAACAACAATCGACACTCGAAACGGTCTGTGGAAATTTAATTTTTTTACCGAGTTTGTTGAAATCAGAACCGTTTTGTCCCTGATTAATTTGGCCTAATAATTTTCTTTTAATTATTCCCGATTGTTGCTCGTATCTTTGGATATTAAAAAGTTTTATTTCCTTAGAAAATAGTCCTTTTAAATTAATTTTGAAAGACTGGTAATATCCTAATTTTTGTGAAATTTCTCCTTTAATCCATTTCATAATACTGTAAAAATTTCTAGTTCCAATCGCTCCGTAGATGGATTTTGTATCCAGATTTTGGATTTTATTGTAAGGGTCTTCGTTGAAGCCAAAATCTTGATGGCAAAAGATTATCCAAAAATCAGCTTTTGGGGCTACGGTTTTTTCGATATAGTTGTTATAGCACTTCGAAATACCGATGTTTTCTGTTGAATTATCAAACATTGTAATTGTATACGAATTCATATTGGGATTTGATTGAACAACTTTATTAAAGGTTTCAAGATTGTTTGACACACAAACGATTTCGATATTTTTATTTTTTTCTTGCATTAATTAAGATCCTTTTCTTAATTATAATATAAAAAAGTTCTTAGTTTTGTGATTTTAAATATTTGTAATACAATTCAACTATGAAAATATCGATTATTACAGTTTGTTTCAATGCTAGAGACACAATCGAAGAGACATTTTTGAGTGTGACAAATCAGTCATACAAAAATGTTGAACTGATCGTGATTGATGGCGGTTCTACAGATGGAACTCTTGAAATTATAAATAAATACAAAGATAAAATTTCTTACTTTGTGTCAGAGCCTGACGACGGCATTTATGATGCAATGAACAAGGGGATTAAGACTGCAAGTGGTGATTTTATAATTTTCTTGAATGCAAACGACGTTTTTTATGATGAGAATGTTTTACAAAAAGTTTCGGATGCTTTGAATGAAAACCCTGAGGTCAAGTTTTTGTTTGGTGATACTGATTGTATTTCGGAAGATAAAAAAAGTTCTCAAATTATGACGTATGAAAAAATGAAGAACAAATTTTCAATAATGTGCGATAACATTTGCCACCAAAGCATTTTTTATCACAGAAGTTTGTTTAAAAAATTTGGAATTTATTCGGATGAATTTAAAATTTATGCCGATTGGGATTTTAATGTAAAATGCCTTGTGCAAAACAATGTTGCTTCAATATATTTGCCGATTGTTATTTCTAAATTCCAACTTGGTGGGTTGTGCTCGACCGTATGGATTAGAAAAGTTTGCCAAAAAGAAAAAAAAGCTCTTGTAAAAAAATATTATTACGAGTATTCTTTTTTGGTTTCCGGGAACAACTTTTTAAAAAATAATTTTGGAATTTCTTATAAATGGCTAACGAATAGTTCGTTGTGTAAAAAAGGCTTAAATTTATTTGTATCTCAGGAAAAATATAAATTAAATATCAAAAAAGTGTCACCTTAATTTTTATAATATAATTTATTTTATGGAAGGGAATAAGTTGAAAATATCAATAATAACTGCAAGCTATAATTATGAACAATTGATAAAAGAAACCATTGAAAGCGTTATAAACCAAACCTATACTAATTGGGAGTTGATTATCGTTGATGATGGTTCTGTTGATAATTCCGTTGAGGTTATAAAAAAGTATTGTGAAATTGATGACAGAATTAAATTTTTTCAGCATGAAAATGGGGTTAATAAAGGATTAAAAGATACTGTCCTTTTGGGGCTAGAAAAAGCGTCTTGCGAATGGGTCGCTTTTTTAGAAAGCGATGATGTTTTCATGCCCAATTATCTAGAAGAAAAAGTCAAAATAATAAATTCAGAAAAAGATGCAGGACTAATCTTTAATGATGTAGAATTTTTCGGGGATGAAGAACAAATTAAAATATACGACGTATATTTAGAAAAAAGAACAAAGGTACTATCAAGTGATAAAATTAGTTATGTGGATTGGTTCCAAGCTAACTTTATTCCCACATTTTCCTGTGTGATGGTTAAAAAAGATTTACTGTTAAATTGTGATTTTAATTCTCCTATGCTTCAAACTTTAGATTGGATTTTATGGACACAGCTAATTAATAAAACACGTATAATATATATGGAAAAAAACTTAACCAGGTGGCGAATACATCCTAAAAGTTATATTAATAGTTCAATTCGTGATAAAGAAGTTGAATTGTTTTCAAAAGTACTTAAATATTTGAATGATAATAAACATAATAACCTTTGGATTGAATTATATGCTTTTATAAATAAACCAAAAATAGAAAAACTTTTGAGACCTCAAGTAGCTTTTGTCAGTGATTTAATCTTAAATTACCTTTTGAAGAATAAAGTTGTTAAATTAATCAAGGTTTAATATCATAATATGAAAAACAAAATAATCGACAAAACTAAAAATATTTGGATTTGAATTTGCTAAAATAGTTCTTTGTAATATAATTAAAATATGAAAATTTCTATAGTTACTATATGTTATAATGATCCTGATATCGAAAAAACTTGTGAAAGTATTGTAAATCAAACTTTTCAAAATTTCGAGTGGCTTGTAATTGATGGAGGATCAGATAAAGAAACTCTTGATGTGTTAAATAAATACAAAGACAGAATTAATGTATTTGTGAGTGAAAAGGATAAAGGCGTTTATAACGCAATGAATAAGGGTATAGGCCTTTCCAACGGAGATTATCTCCAGTTCTTAAATGCCGGAGATTGCTATTATGAATTAAATTCTCTTCAAAAAGCTTTTGAGAATTTAACTGGCGAAGATATAATTTACGGAGACTTACACTATAGACAAAATGAGAACAAATTTGTAAAAAAATCTCCAGATAAAATACCTTATGGTTGGTTTAGAAAAGAATGTTTACCACATCCAGCTTCATTTATAAAAAAAGAATTATTTGATAAATACGGATTGTATAATGAAGACTATGAAATCGTAAGCGATTTTGAAAAATGGATTGAATGGATAGAAGTGCGTAAATGCAGTTATAAACACATTAATCACATAATTTCATCGCATAATTTTAATGGACGTTCTTCGGTAGAAAGCACTTTGCTTTCTCAAGAAAAAAATAATGTTATTGAAGAGTATTATGGACAAAAAAAGCATTTTAAATTCTTCAAAATTCCAATTTTAAAAATATTAGAAACAAAGTATGTAACTACTTATTATCTGTTTGGATTTCTGCCGATATTAAAAATCAAACCAATAAAAATGAGGCTTGGAGTTTCTTATAACCTTTTTGACGGGGAGGAATTATTGCCATTTTCAATTCAATCAATAAGGTCGGCAGTCGATTATATAAACGTTGTTTATCAAACCACTTCAAATTTTGGTCAAAAAGCATCATCGGATTTAGTAGATAAATTAAATCATATGTTAAAAAACGGTTTAATTGATGAGCTTTATCATTATGAGCCTAACCTTGAACTTGGGGCACAGGAAAATGAAGTTGAAAAACGAAACATTGGACTAGAACTCGCGAAAAAAAATAAATGCACTCATTTTATGAGTATGGATATAGATGAATTTTATGATTTAAACGAATTGGAAAAAGTTAAAAAGTTCATTATTAAGAAAAAAATTCAATCCTCAGCTGTTTCAATACTTGAATATATTAAAAATCCGCAATATTGCCTGACTAACAGTTATACTTATACTTATAAGAATGAAGAACGATATAACTTTCAAGTTCCATTTATTGTCAATATAAAACAAAATCGCCGCTGCGAGCACGGTAACTATTGGTTTCCTGTATTGGTCGATTCTACAAGAAGAATAAATGTAAAAGGTAGCTTTTATTTATTTCCAACCCAAGATATTGTTATGCATCATATGTCAACCATTAGAAATAATTTAGAAAAGAAATTCACAAACTCTTCCTTTATGAATTCGCCTTCAGATTTGCAAGAATATGTGCACAAGATTAAAAATGATATTTTAAATTTCGATTTTGAAAAATCCAAGATAAACGATGATTATGCATTGTTTAATAATAAGCTTGTTAAAAAAGTTAGTAATAAGTTTAATATTATTTTAAATAAATAAATTAACCGAAACAATATTAATCATCGAATATTTTATGTTAGAATTAAATGATTTAAAATAAAAAGGAATAGAATATGTTAAATGGTAAAACAATTTTAGTAACCGGCGGAACAGGAAGTTTTGGTAAAAAATTTATTCAAACAGTTTTTGAAAAATATCCAGATGTAAAAAAGGTAATAGTTTTTTCAAGAGATGAATATAAGCAATTTGTAATGCAGAATATGTCTGAATTTAAACCTTATGAAGATAAAATAAGATTTTTCATTGGCGATGTAAGAGATAAGGAAAGATTATACAGAGCTTTTGACGGGGTTGATGTTGTGGTTCATGCTGCGGCACTTAAACAAGTTCCGGCCTGCGAGTATAACCCCTTTGAAGCAGTTAAAACAAACGTTATGGGTGCTCAAAATGTTATTGATGCTTCTATAGACAAAGGAGTTAAAAGAGTCGTGGCATTATCAACAGACAAAGCGTGTGCACCTATTAATCTTTACGGGGCAACAAAATTGTGTTCGGATAAGTTATTTATAGCAGGAAATGCTTATTGTGGCTCAAAAGAAACAAAATTCTCAGTTGTTAGATATGGAAATGTTGCGGGTTCAAGAGGATCTGTAATTCCTTTTTTCAAAAAACTTGTCGATGAAGGTGCAAAAGAACTTCCGATTACTGACCTGAAAATGACAAGATTTTGGTTGAAGCTTGAACAAGCTGTCGAAATGGTAATGGAAGCTATTGAAAATATGCAAGGTGGAGAACTTTACGTTAAGAAAATTCCTTCAATGCTTATGCCTGATCTGGCTGCAGCAATCGCACCTGGCCTGAAAACTCTTGAAGTTGGAATTAGACCCGGCGAAAAAGTCCATGAACAAATGATCACAAAAGAAGATGCCAGAAATACTTTAGAATTTAATGAATATTATATAATTTTACCTGAAGTTAATTTTGATCATATAACGCACAAATATCCTCAAGGTAAACCCGTTGCCGCTGATTTTGAATATCATAGCGGAAACAACGATAGATGGTTATCTGTTGACGATATGAAAAAATTAATAAGCGAGATTTAAAATTATGAAAAAATATGCTTATGGAAAACAAACACTTGATTTTAAAGATTTTTTAAGTGTTTTATCAACTTTAAAATCTCCATTTTTGACCTGCGGACCGAAAATGAGAGAATTTGAACAAGCAATTTGTGATTATACAGGGGCTAAATATTGCGTTTCTGTTTCAAGTGCAACAGCAGGGCTTCATATTGCTATGTTGGCAGCTGGTATTAATCAGGGGGATGAAGTTATCACAAGTCCTATGACTTTTTTGGCAAGTGCAAATTGTGTTTTATATGCCGGAGGGGCTGTTAAATTTGCTGATATTGAGCCTGAAACAGTCAATATTGACCCAAAAGAAATAAAAAAACAGATTACAGATAAAACCAAGGCGATTATTCCGGTTCATTTTGCAGGTCAAAGTTGTGATATGGAAGAAATTTCAAAAATTGCAAAAGAAAATAATCTTTTTATAGTTGAAGATGCGGCACATGCAATAGGCTCAGATTATAAAGATACAAAAGTCGGAAGCTGTAAATACTCTGATATGACTGTTTTTTCTTTCCATCCTGTAAAAACTATCACCACCGGCGAAGGTGGGGCAATAACAACTAATAACAAAGAATTGTACGAAAAGTTATTAGCATTGCGTTCACACGGAATGCACAAAGACGGCGAAATGACGAAAAACTGGAAATATGAAATGCGTGAACTCGGCTTCAACTATAGAATGACAGATATTCAAGCGTCTTTGGGGTGTTCTCAACTAAAAAAACTTGATAAATTCAAAAAAAGAAGAAGAGAAATAGTTGAATATTACAATAAACATTTAGGATTGCCTCATCTGTTTGAGAAAGATTTTTCAAATGCGTGTTTTCATCTTTATCCGGTTATGGTAAGAAACAGAGAAGAATTTTATCATAAAGCTAAGGATATTGGTTTAAATCTTCAAGTTCATTATATCCCGGTTCATACTCAACCTTATTATAAAAATTTAGGATTTAAAGAAGGCGATTGTCCAAACGCAGAAATCTATTATAAAAAGTGTATTTCTCTTCCTTTGTATCCTACATTAACAAATAAGGACTTAAAAGAAATAGTAAAAAGGATTAAAGGCATTTTATGAATTTAGGATTGAAGCTATGGAGCATAAACACAGATTTTTATTTCGAAGAAGCGAAAAGACTTTATCAAGAAAATTGGTTTGATTATATAGAACTTTACGTGGTTCCAAATACTTTTGAAACTATTAAAAAATGGAAGATTTTAAAGTCTGAATTTAATATCCCATTTACTTTGCACGCTCCGCATTTTATTCATAATGTAAATTTAGCGAATCAATCTAGTGAAAAATTCAATATTGAAGTTTTTGGAGAAGTTGCTGAGTTTGCAGAGGAATTAGATGCAGAATATATTGTTGTGCATAGTGGAATTGAAGGTGATATTGATGAAACAATTCGACAATTAAAAATAATTAAACCCAACAAAATGTTAATCGAAAACAAACCTTATATTGCACCATTGGGAAATCATAAAATATGCAGAGG
>Ga0302271_10002891_pt1 | contig 15029 bp, 14 predicted proteins | sample III_Bog_N1_1_FD_198767 | JGI IMG/M metagenome (GOLD analysis project Ga0302271, IMG submission 198767) | Peat permafrost microbial communities from Stordalen Mire near Abisko, Sweden - III_Bog_N1_1 | ecosystem: Environmental > Terrestrial > Soil > Wetlands > Peat | place: Sweden: Abisko... | reverse complement strand
AAATATGGTATTGAACAACTTGCTGATAAATATAAGTTTATTGATATTAATCGTGTTGGGATTTATGGCAGATCCGGAGGTGGATTTATGTCAACCGCGGCTATCCTTACATATCCTGATTTTTACAGTGTTGCCGTTTCTGCTGCCGGAAACCATGATAATAATATTTATAACCAATGGTGGGGCGAAACCCACAATGGTCTGACACAAGTTGAGAAAACAGTGCCTGTTAAAGGTGAATCAAAAGATAGTCTTAATAAAAAAAAAGCAGCTGTAATTTCTTTCAGGAGCGATATTGAGAAAAATCAGGATCTTGCAAAGAACCTTAAAGGCCATTTACTTCTTATTCATGGTGATATGGATAATAATGTTCACCCGGGAAACACTCTCAGAGTTGTTGATGCACTAATTAAAGCCAACAAACGTTTTGATATGATAATTGTCCCCGGTCAGGGTCATACTTACGGTGAAGACACACCCTATCTTGACCGGGCCATGTGGTATTATTTTGCCGAACATCTGCTTGGAGACTACAGGACAAATGTAGATCTGCTTGATTTTTAATTAAGGCCCAAAGGCTCAATGGTATAACGGTATAACTGTAGGTTATGGTTAATTAATAAGTTTTGTATTCTTTACCAGAGTTTGGCTGTACTTTATGATCAGTAGCCTTGGTGGCAAAAAAAATGAGTTTGTAGAATATTATTTTGAAAAAATGAATGCTTCACAATTAAAAGCAGAGAAATTTCTGGCAATTGCATCACAGTATAAACTGGGAGAACTTGTTACGGAATCTTCGCATCCCGACACAAGAGATCTGTCAAAACTTGCCTCAGAGAACTTGCCGAAGGCCATTGAAATACTGAAAGGACTGGATAGTTATGTACTAAAGATCCTTACAGAAAATAAAAAAGAGATATTTTATCTGAAGGATATTATCCGTGATACATTAAATTCGGGAAAAGATGTCTATTTCTGTGGCTGCGGAGCTACCGGAAGACTTTCACTTACTATTGAAACACTCTGGCGTCAGATTCATCATGGTGATTCCATTGAGAACAGAGTGTTCAGTTTTATGTCAGGAGGTGATGTTGCGCTTATCCGTTCGATTGAAAACTTCGAGGATTATCCTCAATACGGTGCCAGGCAGGTGATAGAGGCGGGTTTTAAAGACGGCGATCTCCTGATCGGAACTACAGAAGGAGGCGAGACCCCATTTGTTATAGGCGCTGTTGAAAAAGCAGCTGAGATTTCAAAAAGGAAACCGTTTTTTCTTTACTGTAATCCTGATGATCTCTTATGTGAAGTTGCTGAAAGATCAAAAAGGGTTATCATGAATCCCTCTATTGAAAAGATAAATCTTACTGTAGGGCCAATGGCCGTTACAGGAAGCACACGGATGCAATCTTCCACGATTTTGCTGGCAGTAGCAGGGATAGCGCTTTATTATTGCTTTTCAGAAAATGAAGTAATTGGAAATGAGATTGATGATTTTGTTAAATTCTGGAATACTTCAGATATCAATTTTATCATGAATTTTATTTCAAGGGAAACCGATTGTTATAAAAAAGGGGAATACCTGCTTTATCAGACTGATGCTAACCTGGGGATAACTGTTATTACGGATACTACAGAAAGATCGCCGACTTTTAGTTTGCTTCCCTTTGAAAATGCCGGGGAAAATGACCCGGATATTTCTCTCTGCTATCTTTTTATGCCCCAATACAAAAACAGTGAGGAGACGTGGGGAAAATTATTATGGAGAACCCCAAGGACTCTTGAGTGGGATGATATAGGCGGAATAGCATCAAAGAGAAGGCTGCTGGGTTTTGATTTTAGTGCCGGAGTTTTATCAAGAAGAGAACAGCAAAAAAAATTGATAAGGCAGCACAAGTTTAAAATTCTTGACAGACCAGGGGGAATTGAGTTTCACCTCGACAATGAGGATCAGCTGTTTTTGACTCCATTTTCCACTCCGATATTTAAACATTTGGTTCTTAAGATGATAATGAATATTCATTCTACCCTTATTATGGGACGACTGGGAAGATACGAAGGTAATGTAATGACCTATCTGAGAGCGAGTAATAATAAATTGATTGACAGGGCTTTAAGATATATTGAGATGCTGCTTAAACGTAATAAGATCAGTATGTCTTATGATGACCTATGCTATATTCTTTTTGAGATGCTTGAAAAAACTCCTCCTGATCAGTCAATAGTAGTAGCTACAGTAGCTGAGATTGAAAAGAGAAACAGAAGTACCCCCTGACGGCAAGGCAGGGGGTAGGTGGTTGACTTTCTGGCAACGAGTGGAAATGCAGCGTTAAATTTTTAGCACATTGGTTTTCAGATTTATCATCCCAGTCCTTCCTCATCTTTACCGTTGCCCTTACCTTTACCGTTTCCATTTCTGAGGAGTTCCAGATCGCTTAATACAATCTCGGTAGTATACTTTGTAACTCCTTTCTTGTCTTCATAACTGCGATAGACAATTCTTCCTTCTACTGCAACTTCATTGCCTTTTTTAAGGAATTTACCGGCAATATCTGCCAGCCCATTCCAGGCAACGATGTTATGCCATGTCGTTTCGTTCACTCTTTGTCCTTCAGCATTCTTGAAACCCTCTTTGGTAGCGAGTGTAAAATGGACTAATTTTTTTCCGGATTCCGTTGTTTTTGTTTCAGGATCCTGACCAAGGTTCCCGATCAGTGTTACTCTGTTTGCTAATGAACTCATGACTTTAAGATTTAAAGGTTTATAAATTAATTTCTAAACAAACTTAAGCTATGCTCAGATTCTGATCCGGTTAGTAATCATTTATATACACTTTGCAAGTATTTATAGTCGTTTGCATCCGTTTGAAAACGGATTTTTAATCTGTATCAAGTTCATATGCTGATTTTGTATTTTTTATATCTTTATAGAAACATTCGTGCTGTGGAAAAGAAATGTCTCGATTGCGGTGATATAATCAGAGGCCGTACCGATAAGAAGTTCTGCTCTGATCAGTGCCGGAATAATTATAACAACAGACTTAACCGTGATTCAAATAATTTCGTTCGGAATGTTCACAGCTTACTGAGAAAGAATAGAAGAATACTGGCAGACCTCTATTCTGAGGGTAAAATGAAAATTCATAAAGATGCTCTCTTTGCCCTTGGATACAACTTCAACTTTTTTACTCATGTAATCGAAACTTCCCAGGGGTATACATTTCATTATTGCTTTGAATACGGATACCGCGACACAGGAGATGATTTCATGGAACTAAGGCAAAACAGTCAGTATCTTGAATATCAATAACCAATCCCTGTTCTCCGAGCCGGGATCTCTGAGGTAAAGTTTTTCAGATCGTATTGGTCTGATCGGGAATTGAATATGCAGTGCCTGGGATTGGTTCAAGATATCCTGCGTATCTTATCGATTCAATTTTAAGACTCGAGACTGAAACAGTGCAATAACCGCTCTTACCGATAGTGAGATAAACATCAAATGAGGTGTTTCTGCCATTTTCTACCTTCATCTTCACCTCATATGTTCCCTTTGAAACATTACTTGTGAGGGCATAACCATCAGCCTTTCCGCGCATGTTTATTGCTGCTATTCTTCTTATATCAAATTGTCTGCCCAGGTAGGCTGTACTGATTATTGCTTTTTCACCGTCAATTATTAGGTAATTGGCTCTGGGGATCAGATCAACCTGTCCTCCCCGGTTAAAATACAGCCGGTCAAGTTTAATAATATATTTTTTTGCCTCCACTGCACTCTTGACAATTGCCTGTTCTGCAATCTTTTTTTCGCTTCGGGTAACTGACCTTGATGAGTTAACCTCTTTGGTGGAGGAACAGGAAGAGATTATTAAAAAAGAAACAAATAATATAATAAGCTTTTTCATGGCAATCAATTTAGACTAATACAATTCAAATATCATGCCATATAGACCACCGGACAGGTTTATTTGATTTTCAGGAACGGAAAGTAGTGCGTCATGTTTTCTTTTGTCAGTTTTGCACCATATCCGGAGTCTTCAAAAGCCTCACAATATTTTATCTTGGAACCTTTTTCCTTACCATAGAGTTCAATTAGTTTATCGCGGTAGGGGGAGGCATCAAATTCCGGTTTCCTGGTTTTACCAAGCCAAATCCTTCTGTCTGCATCAGAGGACGGGACCTGATCGAGAATACCCTGGTTGAACGGTAACCACTCATACATTTGTGATTTATGCTGATGATACATGTCCATTTTTTTCTCAATTACATCATCAATATCTATTGCCACATCCGCTTTAAATGGTTCAGGATGAATAAAATCATCGCTCATGAACAGGAACATTGGATTTTTCTTTAGAAATGGAACTTCCGGCAATATCGTTGGAACTGTAACCATATACGCGGCATCAAGGACCAGAATCCCGGTATATCTGTGATCAGGATGATAATCATATGGCCGCGGAAAGATTACGATATCAGCCTTTTGTTCTCTGATCAGCTTTATTACCTGCAATCTATTTTCATATGTTGGCATCAATTGTCCGTCATGATTGTCGAGTGTGATATATTTTACACCAATAACCTCTCCGGCCTTTTTTGCCTCTTCACGGCGTATCCTGGCCAGTTCAGGTGCCTTAATTGACTGATGGCCGGCATCTCCGTTTGTAAGTGCAACCAATAAAACATCGTACCCCAGCTGAGCCCATTTATAGGCTGTTCCTCCGGCTCCGTCAGCGTCATCGGGATGAGCTCCGATAATTATAACATGCAGTTTTTGTTCCTTTTTTTCCTGGGCATTGGTTTTTGGTACCAAACCTAAAAGCAAAATCATCTGAATTATGACAATTATTGACTTCATATTTTTTTATTTTTTTATTTTTTAAACGAATAAAGCTTTTGTATAGTTTGTCTGAAAGTTCGGTTGACTAAGGTAATTATTATTGCAATTTGCTTTACTATTATACCTTTGAAAAAAAAAATCTCTATCCATGAAACAAATTATTATTTTCTTTTTGACTCTGATTTTAAACACAACGATCTCAAACAGTCAGGACAAAAAAGTATATGATGATGGCTATCTTGTCAGTGTAGGTGATACAGCACCTGATTTTACAATAAAGGAAGCGGGAGGGAGAACCTATAAGCTCTCCGATCTCAGGGGGAAGATTGTTATGCTACAGTTTACTGCCAGCTGGTGCAGCGTTTGCAGGACCGAGATGCCATTTATTGAAAAGGATATATGGCAGGTAAAAAAGGATGCCGGACTTGTGGTAATTGGAATAGATCGTGATGAACCTGTCGAAAAAGTTATCCAGTTCAGAAAAGATGTAAAAATAACTTATCCGCTTGCGATGGATCCCGGAGCTGACATATTCGGATTGTTTGCACAGAAAGAGGCCGGGGTGACCAGGAATGTTATAATAGACCGGTCGGGGAAAATTGTATTCCTGACACGTCTGTATAAGGAAGAGGAATTCAACCGGATGAAGAAACTGATTTTCTCAGAACTGACATCGAAATAAATTTTGTTTATTTACGTTTAATCATTTTACAGGTAACAAAATGAGTTATGATGAAACCTTTCTATATAGTTAACCGTTATAACAAAGTGAAATTTTTTGTCAAGCCGATGCTTTAAACAAATAATGTAAACTAAAAATCTCAAAATCATGAAAAAATTATTTGCCATAGTATTAATAGTTCTTGTTTCAGTTACTGCATTCTCCCAGGTAAAATTTGGTCTGAAGGCCGGAGTTAGTACTACTTCTTTGTCTATGCCAACCATTAAAACTGTTACTTCAGGAACAACTTCCTTCACTGTGGATGGACTTACCTCAGCAAAATATGGTTTTAACGGCGGGGCATTTGTAAGACTGACATTTTTCGGAATTTATGTTCAGCCTGAACTGTTGTTTTCAACCAGGACCAATGAATACACTGTTACAGACAAGAATAATCCGCTTCCCTCCGGTACATATATAGCAAAGCAGAGTTTTAACAAATTGGATATTCCTGTCATGCTGGGATTTAAACTTGGTCCTATCAGAATTAATGCCGGTCCAACTGGTTCACTTCTTATAAATTCGCCAAAGGCTATAATCAAAGATCCTGATCTAAAAAACAATTACAGTAAGATGACAATAGGTTATCAGGCCGGTCTTGGATTTGACCTTTTTAAATTCCTTACCTTCGACTTAAGATATGAAGGCAATCTTAAAAAGTACCAGAACCAGATTCAAAATCTTGCCGGTACTACAAAAATTAATCTTGATGACAGGCCAAATGCTTTTATATTCAGTGTTGGGATAATGTTCTGAAATTGATATAAAATGAAAAATACAGGCTGTCTGAAAGGGCAGCTTTTTTTTAACCTATTTTGACAACAGCATTTTTGCTGCGACAAGCAGAAGAAGTATCCCGAATATTTTTTTAAGTGTATTTTGAGGTATAGTCAGTGCCATTTTTGATCCGAAATACGAACCTATAAGAAAAAATACTGCAAGTATTATTGCGAACTTTATATTTACATGGCCGGCTTTGTAATAATTGTAGGCCGCAATTATACCGACAGGAGGCAGCATTACTGCAAGACTTGTACCTTGTGCACTTTGCTGGCTGATTCCAAGTAAAAAAACGAGAGCCGGAATCATTATTATAGCTCCGCCTATTCCCAGCATTCCTGCCATAACCCCTGTTATGATCCCTATCACAATAAGAATCAATATCAATGAAGTAGACATTTTCATGAATTTTAAATTATTATTTTTCAGAACAAAAATATTAAAAATATAGGCACAAGATGCAGGACGCACGACCTACAGAAAATAAATGAGATACTTTTCTGATCTGATCCGTGAGTCATGCGTCATGTATCAATTATTTTGTTGCCTTAAACAATATCCTTAAATTTGCAGCGTATGTGAAAGAGTATGAAAAAGAAACATATATTTTTTTTTATTGGCGGGGTAGGAATTGCTGTTATAATAATTTTGTTTATTATTTACAGAAATGTATTTAATAGTAGCATACTGACCGATAAAAATAAAGAGGTGATCTATATCCCGACGGGTTCATCCTATGTTCAGGTACTTGATACACTTTATGCAAAGCTGAAAATATCTAATAAAAAAGCCTTCACCTGGCTTGCTGCCAAAAAGCATTATCCTGCATTGATCAAACCCGGACGATATGTAATTGAGAGAGATCTGAGTTACAATGGTTTAATTAATCTGTTAAGATCAGGAAAGCAATCGCCTGTACGCATAACCTTTAATAATGTCAGGACATTAAACGATATCGCAGGCAGGATTGGCAGGCAAATTGAAGCTGACTCCTCTCAAATAATAGGATTTCTTTCCGATAGTTCAAATTATAATGATGACGGATTTACAAAGGAGAACGTTATTTCTGTCTTTATTCCGGATACGTATGAGTTTTACTGGAATACAAATTCAAAAACCCTTTACTCCAGGATGCTGAAAGAATACAAATTATTCTGGAATGACAGAAGATTATCAAAAGCAAAAGAAAAAGGACTGAGTCCCGGCGAAGTAACGATCCTTGCCTCAATTATTGACGATGAAGTGGTTAAGTATGAAGAGAAGCCCAGAATTGCAGGAGTATATCTTAACAGGTTAAAGAGAGGAATGCCATTGCAGGCATGCCCGACAATCAAGTTTGCAATAAATGACTTCACTATCACCAGGGTATTAAAAAAATACCTTATAGTGGATTCTCCCTACAATACTTATATTCATTCAGGTTTCCCTCCGGGACCAATAGGATGTGCTTCCGTTGAGGGAATAGATGCGGTACTGAATGCCGAAAAACACGATTATATATTCTTTGCTGCTAAATCTGATTTCTCAGGATATCATAATTTTTCAAGAACTCTTGCGGAGCATAACAGGTATGCTTTATTATATCAGAAAGAACTTGACAAGCGAAAAATTTTCAAATAACTCCTATTACTTCAACTTCTCTTACAAGATCAACACCGAATTTTTCATTAACAGATTTTCTTATTTCTTCTGATAAATCATATATTTCCTTGCCTGTCGCTTTTCCATAGTTTATGAGTACTAAGGCTTGTTTTTCGTGTACGCCTGCATCACCCTTCCGTTTTCCCTTCCATCCGCACTGGTCAATAAGCCACCCTGAAGCAAGTTTTTTATAACCTTCCCTTTCCTCGAAAACCGGCATTTCAGGATATTCTATTTTAAGCTTCTCTGCAACAGCACATGTTACCACTGAATTTTTAAAGAAGCTTCCCGCATTGCCAATCAGTTCAGGATCAGGTAATTTATTCTGCCTGATATTTATTACAGCATGCCTTACATTCCTGAGAGTCTCTTTTCCCAGCAGATTTACCTCATGTTTCAGTGAATCATAGTTAAGATTTAATGAAGGTCTGGTTGATAATCTGTAATATACCCTGGTGACCAAAAATCTGTTTTTATTCTTTCTCTTGAAAATGCTGTCCCTGTATCCGAATTCACATTCTGAATTATTGAATAATCGAATTGAACCATCATCGGTGCTTAATGCTTTAACTTTTATTATTGACTCCCTGACTTCAACACCATACGCACCTATGTTCTGTACCGGAGTTGCACCAACCCTTCCCGGTATTAATGAAAGATTCTCCAGTCCGCCGAACCCTCTGGCTACGGTCCATTCAACCAGATCATCCCAAATGACTCCTGCTCCTGCTGAAACAATCACAGATTCATTGTCATAATCATTTTCCTCGATTTTTATTCCGCGAAGGTCAGGATATAAAATGGTGCCTTTAAAATTGTCTGTAAAAAGAATATTGCTTCCGCTTCCTAAAATTAACTGAGGTTTATTAATGTTATTGTTTTCATTAAAAAGAGCTATTGCCTCCCTTTCAGTCCTGATGTGAATCATACAATCAGCAATGTAACCGAGGCCAAAGGTATTATACTTCTTCAAGGGAATATTTTTATAAATCATCATCAGGATATTTTTTGTAAAAATAATTTATTTTACCTTTCAATAAAAAAGCTATGGAGTTGTACTTTAAAACCCGCGGAGAATGGCGTAAATGGCTTGATGAAAACCATTCCAAGGTCAATGGAGTCTGGCTGGTCTACTATAAAAAGAACTCGGGAAAACCTCGAATTCCATATAATGACGCAGTTGAAGAAGCTTTGTGTTTTGGATGGATAGACGGAAAGATCAGACGGGTCAATGATGAATATTACATCCAGTGGTTCACACCAAGGAGGCCGGGTAGCCGTTGGTCAAAACTGAATATGGCTAGAGCCGGTAAGCTGATCGCAGAAGGTAATATGAGACCGGAAGGACTTAAAGTTTTTGAGGAGACTGTGAAAAAACCAGGTTTGATTTATGAGATCAGAACAGAGAGCAATATATCATTGCCTGATGATCTCTTAATTGCATTGAAAGGAAATTCAGAGGCTTATGCTAATTTTAATAATTTTCCACCCTCAAGCCGGAGATTGTACCTGCTTTGGTTAAACAACGCTAAAAGGGAAGAAACACGAGCCGGGAGAATTGTAAAAATTGTTGACAGGTCAGAAAAGAATATTAAAGCCGGGATGATGTAAATAAGTCAGAAGTCAGAAGTCGGAAGTCAGAAGTCAAAAAAACACGTTGTAACCAGGGAGCTATTCTTTTATCTTTTTCCTTTTATCTTTTATCTTTTTATTATTGTTTGCCAATACTGAATTGAATAAAAGACTAATTTGCGGATAATTAAATTTAATGAGCTAATCTGAAATTCAATTTATCATGACAACCAATCGTCGAAATTTCTTGAAAACTGCAACATTTGCAGGTGCTGGAGCAATGGCCAGCGGTCTGGTATCCGCGTGTACTCCAAAACAGGCTGAATCAAATCTTGCCGGAATAGTGGAATCGGTTAAGAGACAACATGTCCAGAAGTTTAATATGTCGGGATATGCAGCTCCGGCAATTCCTGTTGTTCGGATTGGAGTTATTGGTCTGGGTGACAGAGGAAGTGATGCTGTTGAAAGGTTATCATATATTGAAGGTGTTGAAATAAAGGCATTATGCGACAAAAGAGAGGTTTGTGTAAAAGGATCTCAGAAGTATCTTTCAGGCATAGGGAGACCTGCTGCCCAGGAGTTTTTTGGCAGCGACGACATCTGGAAAAAACTTGTCGAACTTCCGGATCTTGACCTTATCTACACCTGTACTCCCTGGATCATGCATACACCCGTATCCGTTTATGCTATGGAACACGGAAAACATGTTGCGTGTGAGGTACCGATTGCTCGTACAATTGATGATGCGTGGCAGCTGGTAGAGACATCCGAAAAAACAAGGAAGCACTGTATGATGCTCGAAAACTGCTGTTACGATTTCTTTGAACTACTGACTCTTAATATGGCACGTCAGGGAATGTTCGGAGATATCCTGCATGCCGAGGGTGCATACATCCATAACCTGGTGGAAATGAATTTCAAAAAACCTGAAGATGATAAACAGGTTGACGGTGCTTATACCGATATGTGGCGGCTCAAAGAGAATGCAACAAGGAATGGCAATATATACCCAACTCATGGTTTAGGCCCTGTATGTCAGGCTCTTAATATTAACTGCGGAGATAAAATGGAATATCTTTCCTCTGTCTCGACCTTTGATTTTACCATGGGGCCGAAAGAGAAGGAACTGGCTGCCCAGGATTCATTCTATGCTCCCTGGAAAGATTCAAAATTCAGGGGTAATATGAATACAACAATTATCAAAACAACACTTGGAAAAACCATTATGGTTCAGCATGATGTATCATCCATTCATCCCTATTCCAGGATACACCTTGTAAAAGGAACAAAAGGGATGGTGCGTAAATATCCTAATGAATTAATTGCTCTTGGCGAAGAGTGGTCTGATGAACCAAAGATGAAAGAACTTTATGCTCAATATTCACCTGAGATAATAAAAAGAGTGGGAGAGATGGCCAAGAAAGTTGGCGGTCATGGTGGAATGGACTTTATAATGGATTGGCGTCTGATGGATTGTTTAAGAAATGGATTGCCGGTCGATCAGCCGGTTTATGATGGAGCAGCCTGGAGTTCAGTGGCTCCGCTAAGTGAATGGTCAGTTGCCAACAGATCGCAATCGATTGATGTTCCCGATTTCACCGGTGGCTCCTGGAAAACAAACAAACCTCACGGAATAAATCTGGAAACAGGAGGCACAACTAAAGTACTTGATCTTCCGGCTCCAAAAGAAGCTAAATAGCTGAGATTAAAATAAGTGTCGAGTTTTTGGTTCTGGGTTCTGGGTTCTGGGTTCTACCACCCAGTATTTAGTTCCCAGTACCCAGTACCAAGTACCCAGCACCTACTGCCCAGAATGCTAAAAATATGAGTGTGCAAAAAGCTGAATTAAACTCGTATATTAAAAACCTCATTCTCTCTGGCGAACATCAGCAGCTGGATTTTAAATTTGAGATTTCTGATTCGCGCAAAATAGCTAAAACACTTGTTGCTTTTTCCAATACTGATGGAGGTAAACTTCTTATCGGAGTAAAGGATAATGGCAAGATAGCAGGAGTACGTTCGGATGAGGAATTTTTTATGGTTCAGGCAGCCGCAGATATGTACTGTAAGCCCGTAGTAAATTTTGAATCAAAACGATGGGTGGTTGACGGCAAAACTGTTCTTGAAATTACAATACCAAAAGGGACTGACTATCCATATTTTGCCCAGACTGAGCCAAATAGATGGCTGGCTTATATTAGAGTTAAGGATGAAAATATACTGGCAACCTCTGTTCACCTGAAGGTTTGGAGAAATAAGACACATAATAGCGGTATATTAATAGAATACGGGGAGAAAGTGAAAAACCTGTTGAAATATCTCGAGTTAAATCCTGCAATAACAATTTCTAAATTCTGCAGAACTGCATTTTTGCCAAAAAGTGCTGCTGAAAATATTTTAGCTGATTTAATTTATTTTGGTCTGATCGTGATGGTTTATCAGGATAATCATTTCATATATCAGTTAAAGAGTAAAATATCCTGAAAGCCCGTTCATTCATTTTTGACAAGTTCATCCCAAACACGTGAATGATTTAAAGGTCAGCAACTGAAATATTTCAGTTTTAATGCAGAGTATCGCTGAGTTATCGCGGAGAGCCTCAGAGTATCATGTAAAGATAAAGTGCTCTGCTGTTCTCTGCGCATCCTCTGCGTAACTTTGCGGTTTATGGATTTCGGATTTGACTGTTTTTTTCTTTACTTTGCAGCCTGTTTTTTACAGGCTTTTGAACAATTAACTAAAATCTATTGCATTGATTAACATCGTAATAATCATAGTATTATCGGCATCGACCGCTACCCTTTTTGTTAATACAAAGCTGAAAGGCATAATTGCCTTGTCAACAGTATCGGTAATCGGAATAATCAGTAGTTATTTTGCTCTGAAAGCACTATTGGGAACCAGTTACTCAATTGTGATGACGGGTACTATGCTTTTTGGACAGGTGCCAATCAGGATAGATGCCCTGTCAGGATGGTTTATACTCATTATTAATTTTACCATTTTTACCGGTGCTGTCTATGGTTTCAATTATATGAGGCAATACAGGGAAAGGAAAAATGAAATTACCCTGCACTGTATCGCATTTATTTTTGTTCAGTTTGCATTACTCGGAATATGTGCTGTTCAGAATGGGTTTATCTTCCTGCTATTATGGGAGGTGATGGCAATATCCGTTTTTATCCTGGTAATTTTTGAACACGATAAACCGGATACCATCAAGGCAGGAATCAACTACGTGGTACAGTCTCATATCAGTATAGTTTTCATAATGCTGGGTTTCATCTATGTTGCCTCAAAAACAGGAAGTTATAGTTTCGATGCGGTTGCTGACTTTTCAAAACAACAATCCTCGCTTGCTGGTACTTCACTTTTTTTGTTTTTCTTCATCGGTTTCGCAATCAAAGCCGGATTTGTTCCATTTCATACATGGCTGCCATATGCGCACCCTGCCGCACCGACACATGTTTCGGGAATTATGTCGGGCGTTGTTATAAAAATTGGTATTTATGGTATGCTAAGGATGTTGCTGTTGATAAAAACAGACTATACTACAATAGGATATATTATCCTGATTGTTTCAACTTTTACAGGCATTTATGGAGTGATGCTGGCAACCATTCAGCATAATCTTAAAAAATTGCTGGCATATCACAGCATAGAAAATATTGGCATTATAGGTATGGGAATAGGAGTAGGCTGCATAGGTTTGGGTGCGACAAACAAATGGATGGCAATCCTCGGTTTTTCAGGTGCTCTGCTTCATACACTGAATCATTCTCTTTTTAAATCATTATTGTTTTATTCTGCAGGAAATGTTTATCAGTCAACACGAACTGTTAATATTGAGCGTCTGGGTGGTATTATTAAAAAGATGCCGAAAACGGCCATCCTGTTTTTGATTGCCGCAATAGCTATATGCGGACTTCCTCCGTTAAATGGTTTCATATCTGAATTTCTTATTCTAGGAAGTCTTTACAACTGGGTTTTCAGCGCAAATCTTATTTCTCTGATTATGATAGTGTTTGCGATAGGAGGACTGGTTCTGATAGGAGGACTGGCGATGATGTGTTTTACCAAGGCATTCAGTATTGTGTTTCTTGGATATTCCCGCAATATAGATTCTGATGATATTCATGAAAGAGGTTTCTGGCAGTTGCTTCCAATGTATATGACTGTGATTTTTATGATATGCATTGGCTTGTTTCCGTCTTTTTTTCTCGACGCGTTGCAGAGACCCGTTAATCTTTTTACTCATACTATAGTATTTAATTTAAATCTTCTAAAGGTCGGTTCCATTGATTCTCTACAAATAATAAACTGGTTATTCCTTGGATTCATCATTTTTATATTAGTAATGATAGCCTTAAGAAATTTTATAAACAGGAAGAATACTATTGAAGAAGGTCCGACATGGGGATGTGCTTATGGGACCCAGGGAAGCAAACTGCAATATACTGCCGGATCTTTTGTCAGAAGTTATTCAAAACTTGCTAAACCGGTTTTGGATATTGAAAAGAAAGAGGTAGAAATAGATGAAGTCTTTCCTGTCAGAAAGCATTACGAAACGAATCCTTATGATAAAATTGAGAGGATTTTCATTGATAAACCTTTAAAGTTCCTGAGCAGAATTTCCGATGTTTTTCTTTTTCTTCAGAACGGACATTTGCAGAGGTATATAATTTATGGGATTATATTTATTACTGGCGTAATCTGTCTCCCTCTTATATTTGAAAAAATATTGACCCTCATTCATTTTTTAACTGATTTGTAATATGCTAAGTATATTCTTAATACTGTTTTGCAGTATCTTTTTTACAGGAATAATATTACGCACAAAAAGTATCACTTCTGGGAGGAAGGGACCGGGAATACTACAGCCGATAAGAGATGTGATAAGATTATTTAAAAAGGGAACAATCTACAGTGAAACTACAAGCATCATCTTCCGGATTGCTCCGGTAATTTCATTCTCTTCGGTGCTTATGGCTTGTCTGGTTATTCCTTTTGGTTCAACGAAAGGAATAGTAAGTTTTGATGGTGATTTTATTTTTTTTGCATACATACTGGCACTGGGTAAGTTTTTCAGCATCATTGCTGCCATGGACACAGGATCTAGTTTTGAAGGAATGGGGGCAAGTCGCGAAGCTTTATATTCTATGTTTGCTGAACCCGCTTTTTTTATTTTAATTGGCTCTTTTGCCTTATTGACCGGAAATACCTCTTTTTACAATATATTTTCTACGCTACATCTGGGGTCTTCTATCACATACACGCTGGGAGGATTGGCTTCATTCGTTCTCATCATGATAGCAATGATCGAAAACAGCAGGATGCCCGTAGATGATCCTAAAACACATCTTGAATTGACAATGATACACGAGGTTATGATCCTTGATAACAGCGGCTTTGATTTGGGTCTGATACTCTCAACCGGTTATCTGAAGTTTGCTATGTATGGCGCTATAATTGCCGATTTTTT
>Ga0302271_10002890_pt1 | contig 15033 bp, 10 predicted proteins | sample III_Bog_N1_1_FD_198767 | JGI IMG/M metagenome (GOLD analysis project Ga0302271, IMG submission 198767) | Peat permafrost microbial communities from Stordalen Mire near Abisko, Sweden - III_Bog_N1_1 | ecosystem: Environmental > Terrestrial > Soil > Wetlands > Peat | place: Sweden: Abisko... | reverse complement strand
GATTGTTTTTGGAACTCCCACTCTAAATTAACCTTTTTTCCCAATTAAAATGCAGAAATCGCTGCTATTTTTTTGATTGGTCTGAATATTCTAGGCTGATTTTTGTGTTTGTTAGTGGCTCCCCCGTTCTTTTGATTCTGCTCTTCCTCTTCTTCAGATGCATATTTCTGGAAAATATCAATCATAAATAAGTTAGTTAAGAGAAAGAAATACAAAATTCAAAATGAAAAAAGGATTATTTGTGCTGATACACACAAGCAAACTCATTTGAAGTGAATTTTAAACAAAAGAAAAATAATCTTACAGCTAGAATTTCTTTCTCTCTAATATTTTTGAGCTCTATCTCTGCTTGCAATTTTCGAACAGTTTCTTGAAGAGTTACTATTTCGATTTCTTGCTCAGCTGTGAGAGATTAAGATTGTTCTAGATTCTATCGATATTAAGTCAGATCCTAGCTGATTTAGCTCAGCAAGGATTTAGATTTCTCTAATTAATTGCTGAGATCTTAACTTTTTAGCTGAGTTAGCTAATAGATTTTAAGGAACTTTTCCAGCTAAGTTTCCGTTTAAATCGTGGTCACCTTGAGCCCAGCATCGTCAAGTATCTTTTTAACTTTCTCAGGATCAAGTATTTCTTACAATTTTTCTTTAAATTCCTTGCGTTTTTTTTGCATAAAAGGGTTCGTTTCTCGACTTGCAAGAAAACTCATTCTCTTATTGGGAGTCATATTTCCACTAGGTTGAGGATCGTTATGAGGTGATTAGCCTACTTCGTTTCCACTTAATGAGAACCTCTCAGATAAAGTCAACAAAAACTCATTGACAAATGCGTTTCCTAAATATTATTCTAATTGCAACGCTAAATGCCTATTCGAGTTGAAAAGATTCTATGTAACAGACACTCGTTCCCTGATACTTTATCTTTTCTTAAAATTCGATGGCTAATCATAATTTTCTGATTTATTCTTTCCTTTCTCATTATTACTATCTTTCTCTTTACTACTTGATCTGCTACTTTAATGACTACTATTACTGCTGTTAGATGAGTCTTTAGAATCATTCGAATCACTAGGTACTTCTTCAATACCTTCAACATTCTTTTTTCTTTTTTATATTTTCAGATTCTTGTCATGTTCTTGCGATTCCATTTATAGCTAATTCAGTATATTCTTAGAATCTAACTCTCCCGCACTGTCCATTTGCTGCTTATAAGCATAGAAATCGAATATATCATCCATAGTTTCGTTGTCATACATAATAGGGTCATATTTATCTTCAATCAAAACCAAATCCGTTTATGCTTCATTTTCGAACATATAACTCTCACGCAGAGAATCATCTACCTATGTCTCAGCACAACCTTTAGGCACTTCTTATTCTGTGTTCACAATAACGGCATTTAATTACTCCATGTCTTAAACTACATCGCTTTCATCGTCATATTCAAAAACAAAATGGCTATCATCAACTCCATCGCCATCTAATTCGTCTTCCATTTCACTGGGATCTTTCTCCAAAGCAGCAGGAATGTCTTTGTGATCACTAATATTCTAATTCTTCTGCGCCACAGCTTCATTAGCTACTTTCAACTGATCCATCATACCTTTATTATCAAGTATTGTTAATTGTGAAATGAAAAATTCTCTTTTTAATCTTATCATTAAAAGTTACTTTAAAATGCCTCTTGTGTAATCTACATTTGTCCATCTTCTTTCTTCGGCATACCCTTGTAAAAATCGGCAATTAATTACTATTTAGAATATCTCGCACGATCAGTTTATCGTTCATTTAAGCTCGTATTTTCCTTCAAAGCAGAAGCTAATTTTTTCTTCAAGAATACACAAATTTTCTTAAAAGAATTCAATTCTTATTTGAGTTTCTTTTGTTCTATCATACTTTCCTAGAGCTCTTTCTTGGACTCTTCATTTTGTTTATCTGATATGACTTTGGCATCTTTAGCTTGCTAAGTTTGAATATCCGTTGTTCTAATGTATTACTTATAAAGTTCATGAATACGATTATATTCAGAATCAGCATTAATAGTGATTTTCAAATGCATTTAATCGAAATCTTCAATGAATCCTCTGTAATAATTAATATTCTCTTCCCAAACCATCCTAAAGAACTACTCCCGTTCAGAGAAATCAGCTTTTATCTAGCAGCACAGCTCTCTAAAGCATGCATTGATTATTTCTACTTATTTTTTTCTCTTTTCTCCAATGTCATACTTGTTGTCTGTGTCGTTTTGCCTTTTCACCTTCTCAAACCACTTGATAAGGGCTTTCAAATCAGCTCTACCTTTAAAACGAATCATTATTTCAACAATTATTAAAGTCAATACGTATTTAATTTATTCATAATTACTCCTGGATGCGCATGTAAATGTCGATGTTATTTCTGAATGCAACTGTTTAGTTATATCATCAGTGCTCATCTATGCAAACGATGTAATATTCTTATCTTACAGCACTTCTGCGGAGGATATTTATTGCAAAGACTAAGATTCTCCCTGCGTTCTCAATGTAAGAGATGGTACTTTATGTGTAAAGAAATCTTACATTTAAGCTATTTTTCTCACCGAAACGGGAGCAATACTCGATGATGAAGCTTATGAAAAAGCGAATCTATCTAATCTCTCCGATTTTCTAGGATTAAAGAAATACGAGCCATTTGTTTTTGTAAGATTAACAGATGTTGAAGGACTAGGTAATTCATTTCTTCCTGAAGTTTTAGAGGAAATATTCATTTTGAGTTATCTCGATAGGGAGTCAAATATGCGTTCCTTCTTACCAGAATTACTTGAAAATTGTTTCCAAGCTAGGTTTTAGAGAATCGAACCATTTTCATTCGAACCAAGAGGACCACCAGCAATAAAAGAAGAGATTTGCATATGTGGAGATACAGTTCTTTCTCGATTAGAGTTAGTACCAAGCGATTCCATTTTAGTTGAGGTGTAAGAAGGAAGTTGTTCTTGATTGGAAGTGTTCCCTGCAAGAGTTGAATGAAATGGTAGAAATTGACTTTCTTGAGAACTGATATTTATGCCGTGGCTGTTGTTACTAATATTGTGGATATTACTACTACTGGAATTCATGTAATTATGTTGGTTATTTTGACTGGCATTTTAAATGCTGTTGCTGTTGTTAATTGTGGTAGTAGTATTGTTCAGCTTGATTAAAGAATTGGTGTTGTTTATCGATTTCTTACTTCTTTAAACAAGGTAGCTGATTGTACTATTATTATTTTAAATTAGGATCTTCTTTCTCTCTGATTATGCAATTAGAGGTAGCGGCTTAGCTTGTTCTGTAGATAATTATTAAGATGATGCTATTGTTAGTTCTCTTGTAGTGGAATTCTAATGATGATGTGGTGTGTGTCTGTTTGAAATTTAAAAAATATATTTAGAGGAAGTAGTTTAGAGGAAACGAATAATCTAAAATAGAATTTTTTATGTTTACTGCTTGGAAGCTGAATCTAGTTAAAGTAAACTCTTAGTAGAAGTTGTTTCTTGACGGAAAGCAGCCATTTAGAGGGAAGAAAGTTACTTTATGGGTTAAGATCCTCCGCTGAATAGGCTACTTAGATATGTACTCGTTTCAGTTCCAGATTTGGTTTTCTGAATAGATGAACTAGGTGAGTGCATTATTAGAAGCTTCTCAGGGATTTTCTCGGAGTTTTTCATAGAAAATATTTTAGAAAATGACTGAGAAAACAAAGAGGGAAAAAGATCAAATGGTATGATAGTTCTTTCTTATGGGAAGAACTAAATTGTATGGTATGATCGTTTGTTTCTTCACTTGAATGATTAGAAGATTCAAAGGGAAAAAGATTGGCTTTGATTTTAATTTAATTAAATAACTCTCACAATGTTGGCTAGAATTTGCGTTGGATTGATGAATTGAGAAATCTGTGGGGAAGAATTCATTCATTTCATCGTCATTTTTGATAAGAATAAAGTGCTTATTAGAGGATTAAAATGTCGTTAAATATTGCTAATAGTTTCATGAAAGGAAGGTCATATTTGAAGGAGAATAATAATAAAACCCAAGAAAATCGGAGTCTTAAGAAAAATATAATTTTTCGCTAATTTATGATTATTTGTTAACCATTGCTAAATAAAATAAAAACAATGTTTACTCATATCTTCCTTGCTGATATTAAAATGTGAAGTTTTATGTATCTTTTTATCTTAAATTTAATCAAGAGATATTAAGTTATCCATTGTGTGGAACTTTTCTTCAATTTAGCTTTTTAGATAACAGCATAGTTGGTTAAGTAATGCTGTTTATCTCGCAAAGATATTTAAAGTATGTAATTCTTTTTTTTCTAGCAGTTAGAATATCCTTGTTAGTATTCCAAAAAATGGTATTCCAAATCCTAAGAATAAGATAATTCTAATAAATTATTTTAATAAAAGTAGCATAACTTGTCTAATATGAATCAAAGCAAGAATGCAATTTCTTATCACGAGTCTACTAATGAGGGATTTGTGGTCACTAGCTAGTATAATAATTGTCAAAGATCGAAAAAAATAAAATTTGTTTTGATTATTTTTTATGCACGTAAGAATAAACAAGTTAGCTTTTTGATAAAAAATAAGAAGAAAAGAATAGATTGAGCTCTCGCAGAGGTAATCTAAATAATTTAAGGGAAAAAAGAACACACACAGACAGACAAAACATTAATGAGTAGTCCTAATCAAATACCTAAACGAACTTTTAGTCCATTCGCAAGAGACTCTTCTCGCTTGAAAGAACTCTAAAAATAAACTTAGCGGTTTCTACTTACGAACCAATCTAGTAATCAGTATATCACTAATCAGTTATATTAGAACAATAAGCCATAAGACAATTAGTATAATAATTCATTACTTATGTCTCCTAGAGGGAAGATATCCAACTAATCTAAGAGAATTTAGACATTAACTAGTTTTAAAAGAGACATCTCTCCAGAATCGCTTAGGAATAATAATAATAAAAAGAATAATAATAATAATTTAGGTTATTCACCTAATATTTATTCGTTAGCACATATTCCATATGACTAATAGGATACAACAACAGCAACCGAAAACAAAAAAAATAATAATAATACTTGTAATACCACCAACGCTGATAGTATTCCGTTAAATGAAGGATTTAATTATTACGAAGAGACTCCGAAATTCAAATTTCATAAATCTGAGAATATTATTAGTTTTCTGAATAAGCCTATGCTGGGTAGTCCTGAAAAACAAGGGAATTATAAAGAAAGCAGTTGTGCTTCGTGTTTCTCATTTAATCATGATGACATTAGCAATGCTGAGGATACAATCTAAGCTCCTGCAAGTAGTGATACCTAATAGAATCGTACATTCGTTAATTCTATGATCGAGAATAATCATTCTGAATCATCAAATAAATCCCCATATTTGAATAAAAAACATGTTTCGTTTTGTCCTGAAATTATCTCAAATCTTCTCCCATCTCCTTCTGGGAAGGAGTAAGATAGTAATCTTCGTCAAATTATTTAGATAAAAAGCTGTTTAGGTGAGAATAAGATTATTCACAAAAGTTAGAATAAATCTATTAATTTGTTTCAGAAATACATCGAAGTGCCATAAGCTATCCTTAGCCAGCCTGTCTTCGCATCTTTTGCTCCTAAGGAAGAATATTCATAGAAATAAAATAATTAATAATAGGTAGAGGCAGTAGAGATTTAACAAGAAGAGAAGAATAAATCTATGGAAGATTTCTAGAAATCTGCGCTGCGATAAAGTCTGGAAAATAACTTAGTTGAAGGAAAAATAGAAGACGCTCCAAAAATGGATGGACAATCGAAGTTAAGCATGTTAAGGGAAAAGTTAGTTAAGCCATAAGGTAACTCAACTATTGCGAAATACATAAAAGCATCGTCAATCAAGAAGGCTTCTAGTCAAGAATTTATTGAGATACCCGCTTCAATAACTGAAAACGCATAGTAAAAAAGAGATGAAAGAATTCCTTTTCTTCTTCATTAGCTGAAAAACAATCTCAGTGGAGATCATTCTCAGAAGAAAAATGAAGAGATAAAAAGGGATCAAATAGGTGAAGGTGAAGATAAAAATTAATAAAATTTTTAATTTCAATAAGAACAAGAAACTCAAACAAACTAGAATATAATAAAAGACATTCTATTGCAAGAGAGCCCACGCATTTAGGAGAAGTTTTAGACCTAAGCAAAAACACATGGAGTAATCTATGAGCCATTTGAAACTCCTATTTTTTCAATGAATACTTTCGAAAGTTCAGGGATCCAAAGAAAACCTGATGAGATTGTATTTTCAGCTACTATCCCAGATAATTTCATAAAAAAAGAACCCGTTGAGATGATAAGAGACAAAAGAAATGAAAAAGCAGACAGCGTGTCGATTCCAAGTTGGTAATATTTGAAAATTGATAACTAAGATATTTCAATTACAAATAGCAACGTTGAAAACAACTAAAGGCAAAGCACTCCACAATGCAAAGCTGCAGTTATTTCTCTAAATCTAACACCTAATTGTAATTCAGATACAGCATAACAACAGAAACCAACTTCAAGTCAAAATAGCCTTTCTAATAAGAAACATAATCCCTAAAAGAGTTGTGTTATTCATTTAGAGCCATTCATTTCTGAATTCAAATACTCATAAACAAACCCAAATAACAACATTTCTGAAGAAACATCTGATTCCATTAAAATGGAGACTCCTTAACGCTCCCAGCAATCAGATATCCCCTTGGATTACAAGATTAATTAAGACCAACATTTCAATAATTATCAAAAACTACCAGAAAAACCTGATCAACCATCAAGAAACAATAGTATATAATCTTCAAATTAAACCAACTCTGTAAACAAACAATCATTCCTTACTCTTCACTCTGCCAACAGCAGTAACATCAACAACACTACCATGGCTAGTAGCACCGAAACTCTAACATCCGTTCATATTTCTGAAACACCAACATCATCATCTTAGATTCCATAATCTCAAGAGTATTTCACAACATCTTTCCTTAAACCTTCTCCAATGCCAATCATCAATTGTTAATTCACTAATCATCTTCACAAAAAATCTTCCATTACATTAAACAGCTTTAGTAATGCTAAATAGGATTCCTGCTCTTAATCATCACCAGCAGCTTCGTATTTAGCTTTACCCAAAAAATTAGATAAAAATTAACCTGTTAATTCAACAAGACTAGATTCGTCAATGGACTTTAGTAGTCAAAACAACCTGGCTTTGAATAGAAATTCTACCTCCGTTACGCGTCCCTAACCAGCTATCTAGCCATCTCCTTCGAAGACATATTCATCGTTTATTCGATAATCGTTTACCCAGCCGTAGAATCGTAATTTCAATCGTTCTTAGGAAAATATTATTGAAGACTACGTGCCTTCGAAAAAAGATAATATTTCTTCTTCTTCCACTAGCAAATCAAGTAGTCTAGTACGGTCATCTTCTCCTTCCAAGGTTAAATCAAATCCTTATGAGATTTTACCTTAAAAAATCAAACCTTCTACAAAATTACTTACAGAATATAAGAGTGACTTTGGATAGAAAAAGAACTCAACAAGCTAGCATAACTCAAACTAAGTATACAGCATCAAACCAGGGTATAAAACAACATAATCTAGCAAAGATTATCAAAGCAAAACACCAAATCGAGAAAATATCTCAAATAAAACAACATCTGGGTTTTAATATCTAGCCCAAACAAAAACAGAACAAGAATTTAGCAATTATCAGCTTTCTCAAAATAACCTCGAGAGAGAGCAAATACCTTCAAGAAGGTTCAACTCATAAGTTCAGTTACCTTAAAATTTATACTGAATCTTCTTATTCATTCAAAAGCTACTAATTTTAGTTATCTTTTGATTATTTTGTACAAACATTTTTCTGTATTTATTCATAAAATTCAATAATACAATATGTAAAAAAATTAAGTGATTTTTTTTCATTTTTTTTTGGTGTTTTTCTTAAACAATTTCACAACAATACAATTTCTTTCTAAAACTCTTTTTTACATGCAAAAAATGGCTACAACTAGCTAACATATAAAATCATTCCAACTGAAAAATACAAAACAAAAATTTAAATAATAAAAATCATTTTTTTTTTGTTACAATTTTGTGTTTAATTTTTTGAATTTTTAAAATTTAAAATTGAATTTTTTCATAATTTGATTACTTTTTTCTTTTATTCTTTTTCTCTAGTCCGTAGACTATTTTGAAAGCATACATGAGTTGTACATAAAATGGATATAACATACGATATGATGCATCTTTGGAGAAGTTAGAGTACAAGGAACTTGAGAGTTTGAGTCAGATTTCGAAGAGATCAGGTACATCGGAGTGCTCGGGATTCGAATAAAAGCCATTCATTTTTTACCAACAAGACATCCCGATTGTCTGATGGATAGGAGGTTAAAAACTGCAATTTGCCTTAAAGTAACGCACTCTAATGTTGATCTCTTTGATTCTTGTCTGCTCTTGATCTCATTTCCATCATAGGTCCAACTTGGATTAGTTCCTTTCTTCTATGATTTCTTCTTCAGCCATGCGAATAGACAATTATTTAGTGAGATTCAATCTCATTGTGCTACTCTTCTAGGCTCTGTGGATCTGCATTACAAACGGATTAACAATCGGCAACTTTTTTTCCTTTTTCTTGGAAGGCTTTCACAAAGTATTGGCTAAAAACTGAGGGAAAAACGAAGGATCATATCGAGCATGACCTATTCGGGAGGCATACTTTGTGAAATTCTTGCATAGAAAGTACAGGAAATTGTATCGATATATCTGTTCACAAGAAGTTGCATAAATATGATAGGGCAAAGCCGCTGAAACGATGAGAGAGTACTTGTTTTGATAAAAATTAACCAGGATGCGAATCCATCTTATTTAAGATTGCCGGGTTGTAAATGTTGTATTATTGGAACTCTCTTCTTCTTTTCATTTGGACTAAGCCCTTTTTTGTTCAATTTAAATTTGTTTTATTTTTATTTTAAATTCGTAAATTCTTTGTATTTTCCCTATTTGATTTGCTTGTCATTTTACATGGGGGCAATGCCGGATCTTAACAATATATTTAAATTCAAAATTTCAGCTAAAATGCGTTGGTTGATGAAACTGTAGATAGAATTAATGCTGTGGGAGGAATGAGGGGTGGGAGTGGGGGGAGGGGACCGCTAATTTCAAATTAAAAGATCAGGAAAACAAAATTACTAAACAAAAAAATACAAAAAAATCTAACTGACAAATAGTTCTGGAAATAAAGAAAAAATGACATATTCTCATTTTTAATTTGATTAGGAGAGTCTATGATCTTTCTAAGGAAAGGTATGCCTGTCTGTGAGGCTAATACACTATTTGTGTAGCGAAAAACGTCCAGACACTTGCCAGATCTCATACTCCTTCTGTATTACAGCCTTCAAAGAAATTTAGCTATAATAATGACCTCAAATTAGTTTATTAATCCATTCTCCTTGTTAGTTTTTAAGGCAAAACACCTCTTAAAAACGTCTTAGGAAACATATTAAATGGTGTTGAGATGAAATGACTTTCATCTCTCGTAAACCAAGTCAACCCTCGTAGAAAAGTCTTTCAAGAAAGAACGCTTTATGGACGATACGCCGAAAATCTTATTGGAAAAAACTGCTATTAAATATGATGTCTCTTTCTCATTAGACTCGAGGGAGCTTCATACGAAAGCACCAATATATGAGAAAAGGATCTTCGAGAAAATGATACTATTCAGAAACAGTTTTTCAAGTTAAATCTGCTTGTACTCATTATTTCCCATAAGCGATTCTATCTACGAAAGTGAGAAGGAACCCTTGAATGCATGCTCTCGGATGGGACTTCTAGCTTCTTAAATCCTTCACTAGAGCATCAAGTTTGGTCCGAAAAAGCGCCCATTCAATTCCTTCCACTGATCTCCCGCAATAAAAACTATGAGAAACAACCATATAAAGCTGAATTTCCGGCAAGTTTTTTAACTGGTGAAGGATAAAAGGCTACTTTCAAGAAACTATTGTTAAGATGATAATATCCCTTAAGATTCCAATCGGAGATACATTGAGATTCTGTCCTGATTAATATATTTTACCTTAAGAGGGTTTCAAGTAAATTTGAAATGGTTCGCTTGCCCTTGCCTCTTAACAACAGGAAAAATTATTAGTCAGGCAGTCTTGAAAATATCTCTCTTTGGGTCTATCATCGCTATTAACACTTTAGATTTTTTTAAAGCCTTCAAAGATATCTGCTGATACTGAATTAAGGTAATGTAACAGCAGGATTTATCCTTCACCTAAGGCTCTGGAATTGTTTGATTATTCTATCAGTTGATTAACCCACTTGTCCTGATAGATGCATACAATTTCAGAGCAAAGGAGCAAAGACAAAATAAGCTCTTAACAAAAGAAGCTAATTTTATCTTTAATTGAGAACGAATTCTAAAGAAGGCATGACAAAAAATCTCCCAAAAGCAATCTTTTTACTACTAATCTTATCAATATTAATATCTAATAATATTGAAAAGTTTTATATTTTTAAAGAAAGAAAGATTAAGAAAGAGAGAGAGAGAGAAAGAAATTATCTTTAAAAGTAAAAAAGTTGTAAATACATGATAACAAATAATAAAAAAACTAAAAACCATAAATTTAAATAATATAAAAACTAAAAAAATTCAAGTGGGAAGAAAGCGGTAATATTTTCATGTGAAAGTTTAGCAAGTCTAATTTAATATCATTCTTAAATTGGTTATTTCCTTGAAATATCTTAATTTTCATAAATTTCCTAGATCCTCCTAACTCCCTTCATTTTAATGGATTTTTTTTAGATGAATGAATTATCCAATCTCTTCACTTCTGTCATTAAGAAATTGACTAACATTTATGTGTAAATAATCAATATGGGATTTTTAGATAGTCTTCCCTTCTTACAAAATATTGTTATCTCTCTAAATAGATTTAAGATCCTTCTGAAAATGAATTCTTATTAACGTATCCCTTTTCTACATAAAGACCCCCTTCTTAAATGCAAATTAAAATATTTTTTTCTTCTATTTCTTTAAAATTAAACTATCTTTTAAGAATGAAAAACAATAATAAACACTTATTTTACTCATTATCACATTGCTGATTGTGCTATTTCTTTTATTGAAATTGCTGTTAATGAGAAAAGATTACTTTGAAATAAGACTATCAAGAAATCAATACTTTGATGCTGGTCATCATTGCATCGAAATCGCAACCGAAATCTCTAAATAAATCTTCCAAAGGAGAGAATAGTTAGTTTTTCTAATAGAACTTCGTAAACTCTTCAGATCCTGCCCACTCCCAATCTGAGTGCTTTTCAGGTTCCGTATTTTTAAACTCTTGAGAAAGGGGCATCTAAGCTACAGTATACAGATTCAAATAGTGAAAATCTTCTTCCTTTCGAATGACATTGTAAGTCTTTGGGTATTCCTTGAAGCTAATCATTAAATAAATAAAAAACTAAGAATCAGAAGAAAAATACAATATTATAGTTACTTTGCTAAATTAATATTGAGTCCAGTTTCTTCCAAACATTCTCTTTATCCGCATTCATTTATTCCTTCAAATTTCTCTAGATGCCCACCTGGTAAGCCATATCTTCCACAATCTTTCCTTTGAGACACTAAAAACTTATCCTTATTCTCATTTAATACAAAGACACCTACACCTATTCCAGGTCTCATTCCTTCGCTTTTTTTTAATTTAAAATGAAGATTTTAAGCGCTAAATTTTTCGGGAATTTAATTCTTATTAAAAATAATAATATCAATATCCCCCATTTTTTGATTAATTTGTTAGTTCTCCTTAAATTTGTTTATTTTAAAGGTAAATTTAATTTCCAAAGGTGCTTGGTATTATGCATTTATTGTAATAATTATTTCTAATTGATTTGTAGTGTTCCCCACCCCTCCCTTTCTCAAAATAAGCCATTTTTAATTAAGAATATTGCTCCATCTGATTGATTATCCAATTTACAAGGCTGGTTTGAATCAAACAAACAATGAAAATTAAATATTTTTATTCTTTTGATCTTCACAATGACACGGTATTCTCCATTTGTTCTTGGATCAATTCAGGGATTGGGCATGATGCAGCAGGGACAACTGTTTGATTGTCGCAATTTAGCTTTGCAATATTTCCGAAGAGATATCCCATTGACCAAGCAGGCTCTGCTCCTTGAACTTTTCCTGGTGAATCGATTTTATAGGAGCTAAGATTGAATCCATCAGTAAGAAGAGTCGCAGCATAAAGGCCTAAGAAGCATTTCGTAGAGACATATGGATTGTTAGGTTCTTCTTTTTAGACTTTAGCATATGGCTTTAGACAGAAACTAGCTGCTGCTTTGAGAAGATCATTTGGTAGGAAAGGGCTTGTGATCTTAAAATCATTGACTGCTGTGTTAATACCACTCACTGCGATGATCGGACCATCTGTAGGAACCTTTGGCTAGTAATTACCGTTGATGGAGCATGTCGCGGCGTCTTTGCTTTTGCAGCTTTTCTTGGCGAAGAATTTGCGGATATATTTGACACATTCAAATGGGTCGGAAGTACCTGAAACAAGCTATTTGGTGTCTGCATCGGTGTAGCTATATCCGAGATTAAAGCAGCCTGATTTGAGCTCAGATCCTTTGGAATCCTATGCCTTTAAGTTCACCACTGAATTTCTAGCTTAATCGTTACCAAATCCTAAGTAAGAGACTGAATAGAGGATATAATCGTTCTTTTGAGGAAGAGAGAGATTGTAGTGTTCAAGTTCGCTTTTAGGGAGTCTGAAAGTAATCTAAGTTGATGCACCACCGAGATCAATTGTTGCAGCAGTGGTTACTTTGTCATCGGTGTCATTAGAGTGATCGATGATTGACTTCATAAGATAGTTAGCAGATATCCAGAGGAACACACCTTCTTCTTATCCAGTGATAACTCTAGACCATTGTTAACCTGCAAACAGGAATCCTGACGAGCTGAGGATCGATGCAGACTCTTTAATAATAGCATCTTGATCTTCTTGCGATAGCAATCTCATACCAGCAGTTGCACCCAACATAATAGGGGAGGATGCTTGCTATTCTGCAGGAATAATCTCCTTGATTTTAGCAATCAAAGGCTGGATGTATCCCGAAATGCCTGCAATGTTTTTATTGAAACTAGATAATCCTGGAGTGACTTTGACGAACAGCTTCGAAATAGGATTGAGTTTAGGAAGAGAGACGATATCTCTGCATACCCATTCATAGACACTCACCTTAGTTGATGATGAACCCGCATCGAGGATTGCACCGTAGCATTTCTCTACTGTGCCTCTGAGATTTTGATCTGTATTCTTGACATTCAAAGAAAATGAATATCCTGATGATAATAAGACCGAAAGGATCAACAAACCACAAGCTAGCTTCATTATTTTTAGTAATTTTATTGTTTTTCTTTTAATATATTTTGTTTATTGCGAAACAGAAAAGCAAGGTTGTCCTTTAAATAATATCGATTACAGTTATAGAAAAAAAATTAATTACAAAATTGTAAAGATTGATTTATTAAACTCGACATTAGACAAATAACAATTTATTTGCAAGAAAACTTAAAGTGATATGGGAAGAAAGATCTTTCGAGTAGGTTTAATCTTCCAATGAGAGAGAACGAGAGAGAGTAGATAACATATTTGTGGATAACAATAAATGAGCCTAGTTTTATTTTGATTTTTATTGATATATATTTTTTATTCTTGTAAGTTTGCTGATTACTTTTGGTTAAATCGACTTTTTTTTCAATATTATTGTCATTTTATTAAAATTTTTTTTCATAATTTCTTCTTATTTTGTCTCCTTTTGCTCGAAATTTGAAATATTTCAACCACTCTTTTGATTCTTTTAAAAAATGCAGAAATATCTTTTTATTTATACCATATTATTCATTCTAAAAAGTGTATAATTATTTATTTGGCTGCTCCTAGTCAAGCTAGACTGATTCGTGATCATTGGCAATAATAACTAAGTGATTTTTTGGGAAAAAACTCTTTTTGGTTTATAAATAATTCTACGTTCAAATAGTAAAATATTCTTTAGCCAGGAAAAAGAGTATTTCTTATTTGGCAATGATAGTCCATATCACAGTAAACACCACTTGTAATAGTTGAAAACGGCATAAGAAGAGCTAAAATCTTAAAGAAACAACTACACAACAATTTTTAAATATTATTATTGTGTCACAACAAAATCAATCTTACAAGGAATTCCTATTTTGTGTGTGTCACAAGGCTGGGGGATTATATAATTAAAGTTAGAATCAAGAAAGGCAAATTACTGACAAACAATTAATAAATTCTGACCTATGTGGAGTCTAATAATTACTATTTTTTTATTATCTTCAACAGACAAAGAATTAGCTTTCCCCAAGATATCGCTAATTCGATTCAATTTTTGTTTTTATTAACATAACAATTTTAATTTTTAAATCATAAATCAATATTATATCTTCTTTGATAACCTAACCTTACAGATAATACAAACTTTATTAAAATATTAAAAGTATTTAGAGCATAGCTATTTATTTATTGCTTTGAAAAATAAACAAACATTTGGTTAAAACATAAAATCTACGTACATCTCATGGATTCCCAAAAAATATGAGAAATAAGATACTTGTAAAAAATTATCATTGGGATAGAATAACTTCGTTTTGGACAAGAGGGAGATAAATTAAGCTGCAAGAATTTATTGAAGTTCAAAGTTATTTCACGAGGGTGATACTGCTATGGGTAAAGTAAATCACTAGAGCTTTGAAAAAAAACTAATCTGCCTGAATGCTAGCAAGGACAATATTGTTTTGAGTATGTGTGTGCGTGTAAGATGAATAAGATTAAAGAGAGTAATAAGTTAAAAAGAAGAGAATAGTCTTGAGATCGGCAAGGAGAACAGTAATATCAACTTTGTTATTTTATTTGCTATGTGCTCTATCAAATTTTCTTTTTTTGGGAATATGCTGATAATACTG
>Ga0302271_10002889_pt1 | contig 15047 bp, 14 predicted proteins | sample III_Bog_N1_1_FD_198767 | JGI IMG/M metagenome (GOLD analysis project Ga0302271, IMG submission 198767) | Peat permafrost microbial communities from Stordalen Mire near Abisko, Sweden - III_Bog_N1_1 | ecosystem: Environmental > Terrestrial > Soil > Wetlands > Peat | place: Sweden: Abisko... | reverse complement strand
CTGCTGGTGCTGCTGCTGCTTGGATTCCTCTCAGCGTTGCAGATGTTCTGAGTGTATTCTTGCTGCTAGTTTATGATTTTACTAATATTCAGCTTGAATTCTTATTTTCTTAGCTAAGAGTTGGATAGATTTACGGCAGTTTATGACTATTTCTGTTGATTGTTAGGATGTTGTAGTTGTTGTTGTTGTTAAGTGGCATGAAGGTTCAAGTGATTTGACCTTGGGCTTTTCTAGTCAAATGGAAACACTACACTAGCTGTCCCTCCTCCTCCTTGAGCTGGAGCTGTGTTTTAAGTGCCTTACAGGAGATTTTCTGATTTTTACTTAGTATGAAGAGAAGCTGGTAGATTATGGCTTTTAGAGCTTTATTATTTTGGAAATGAGTTTCCTTATGTATTCTATGCATCTTAAGTTAATAGCAAATTAGCACTACTATTTTGAATGAAGTTAGCTATGCTATTATGCTACTTCTACTATGCTTACGATGATATCTCAGGTACATTGACATTGTTGATGTTGATGTTATTATTGATATTATGAATGTTTATGCTGTTCGCCAAATTGCTGCAACTATTACTGGTATTGTTATTGTTCTTGCTTCGATGGTGATTATGATGATGCTGTTACTTATGTTGGTAGTTCATGCTATCTGCTTCATTGTGCTTCTCTGAATTTTATGGATTAACTGGAGAATTCAAATTAGAATGTAAATTATTCAGATCAATAACCCCTCTAGCTAATGACTAATTATTGCTATTTTAGCTGGTATTCTCAGTTTAAGGAAAATGCTGCTGTTATTGCTATTATCCATGCCTATTTCGCTCTAAGGATGCTTAGTGACTGTCTTAGTAGGATCTATGAGAAGCAGCAGCAGGAAAAGGAGGAACAATTCCAGTGCTTAGTTATTTCGAAGATTGCCCATTTGCAGTTGATCGAGGAGTCATCCTAGGATTAGAAGGACTGACATAACTGTTAGCAATATGGATGGTCTTGCTGTTTGCGTTCTTTGTGCTTGCTGGATTGGGTGCTTTTTGCTGAAGTATTATGTTTTGATTATTCACTGAAGTGAAAAATATTTTATCATTTTGAGATGAGTAATTCGGTGTTTTCTTGAATTGCTAAGCAACTGGTGTTTGTCTTTAGCTCTTGAAGGTAGGAGAATCACCGAGGTTATGATTATTATTGTTATTGTTGTTGTTGATGATGATTCCAAGTTCATCTCCACTCAAGTTCTTTATTAAGGAAGAAGTTCTTAGTGTCTTGGAAGAACCACCACCATTTATTGTAGTTGTTGATTTATTCCCTCTAGCTTTAGCGGTCTTTATCTGCTTCTAATTGGATGCTGTGTTATTAGGGCTACTAGCTCTGAATGTCTATGGATTAGAAACTGCATGTGACGCTGATGTTGCTGCTTTCGCTACCACCACATTCATCTTTGCTTTGCTGCTCTAACGAGCAGCTCCTCCTATTAATTCTGGCTAATTCCCAGGATTAATAAACTAACCTTCTGAAAGATGATATCTGCTCCCATCAAAACTCTGTAGCTCCTGTAATTATGGGACTTATTATGGTTAAAACTATGAGCTCTTCTTATTCTTATAAGTTGTTGTTTATGGCTAAATCTCCTGCTGAATCGTAATCTATTGCTATTACTAACCAACCATTTTATTCGTGCCTGCTGAAAGTAGTGGATCACTCAATAACTTATGGTTTTTCATATTATTTATTTGAAGGTTGATATCTTATCCATTGTTGTTTATATTGTTGTCTTCTCCTGCAGCAGTATTCCTGTTTATTTTGAAAAATGGCATATGCTGGAAAGAATGGAGAGAGTTACTCGATCCAGATGGACGAAATGACTGAAATTCTTAGGAAACCCTGCCAGTAAAAATCTATTATTACTACTACAACATTCCTTGCTCTTCATTGATCTTCATTTGTTGGTATTTCTTGTATACATCTTAAACATTACTCGTCTATGAACTGATCTTAGCTGCTTAGTTCCGGCCAGTATTTGATATTATTTTCGATTACATTGCTATTTATGAGAATCCTTTGTTCGATCCATTACTGCTGCTATTATTATGTATATTACTGTTGTTAGCACTGCTGAAAGGGTTTTAGTTATTCGTGTTGTTTTATGTAGCATTGGTGCTGTTTGGATTGTTTAAAATTTAACTCTTCGGATTACTGGAAATGTTACGAGAATTATTAGCAGTTTTGTTGTCTGTATTCGGAAGTGGAAGGTGATGACTGTTACTTTTAGCTAGAGCGCTGAGTAGGATGTTTGTGATAGGTGGGTGGGTGTGCTATTGGGATGTTTCTTCGGTGATCTTCGCGAGAAGTTGCTTTTTTTCGGAGAGTGCTCCTGCAGGTTTTAGGATTTTTGAGTGGGTATTTTCTAGTTAATTTATGAGGGCTGAAGTGGCTAAGCTGCGGCTGAATTCTTGCTGTTAGAAGAAAGTAGGGAAGCTGCCAGTGCTGTGTGGATCCATAAAGTGAATGGGGTTTTCTCTGAAGAAGAACAAAAAAAAGAAACAATTACCAGAGAGAAAAAATAAAAACGAAAATATCCTTGACAAATTTAAGGTGAGAATTAATAACATCAGAAACTTATTGGAATTTACTGATGAGCTGAAGGCCGAGGATTCACATCTCGATCAGTCCATATTCTATCAGGAGAAGGCTAGCTTGGATGCTAGTTCGATATTTAGTTTCTGACAAGTTTATCGTTCTCTTGCAAGTTTAATGTCAATTATTATTTCATGCTCGCTGGAAGCCTATTTAATAGTGAACTATTCTACGGTTAGTGTGGCTGTTATGTTTGCATGACGAGCTCTTGTAGCTGCTATTGCTGACCTCCTGCACTTGAAAATTAATTATTTTACAGAGACTTTGAAGTAGCCCTACAGGATAGGGGATTATTTTGAGACAGATATTCTGCTAACAATGCACCACGAATAGCAGCTGAACTACCTGGTTAAGTGAGAGATAATCCACTGGAAGTTACAATAATGTTGTTGTCTTCACGGTGTCGAGTACTCCCAGTTATCTGTCAAAGAGAAAAGAGGATAAATTTAACAAGATACCATTAAAGAATGAAATAAATATCCTATTACTCTCGCTGTATTTGGTGCAAGTGAAGAAGAAGAAGAAGACGAAGAAACAACATATGATACAGCTCCACCTTCTTGCCCAATGAACTTATCTGATTTTAAATCCTCCTCTGAGCTTTTTATTGTGAGTGATTTGATCCTTTTGATTGGTTACTGCGAGAATTCAGAAGATTTTGTGTAAATAGAACCTCCTTGATTTTTCGATGAAATTTCTCTTTGCTTTAGAGCTGCAGTCTTGTCAGCTAAACCTTACGTAAGATATATCTGCAAATGATCAGGCAAATCTCTCTCAATGTCTGAAAGTTCATTATATTAAACGATTCTGACTTATTGATATTATTATTCTTAATCTTAATTTTCCTGAGAAACCAATTTCTCAACTACTTTCTGCCTTGAAACCATGAATTATCCTCTGGGTCGGATATTAACGTTCGAAACGGAAAAATCGTAATGCGGAATAAACTATTGAATTGTCTTCTACATGGATTTCTGAGTGGCGGAATCATGTTTAGCATCATTTTAGTTGTCTCCATTCGATGAGAAAGACGGGTAGTAAATATCATGAGATTTAGATTCAAAGCTAATCTCCTCTGAATTGTTATCATTCCCTTCTGAAACTTCATCGTCCAGCTATGTTTACAAGGGATTACTTTAACTACTGAAAGTTTATGTGTCTTAAACAGAGGAATTCTTCGTTGGTTAGTCTAAATCATCCAATAAATTAGTTAATCTTCTCTCCCCTCTTCCCACAGCTGATTCTTCTTCTCCTTGCGATTACCTTAACACATTACCCTCATCATCTTCATTCCCTTCTTCGTTCGGATCTTATCCATTCATTATTTTAAATAATCTCTCCTAATTCCTCACAAAGATCTTAGCTAGTTTGTAATTTCGTTTTGCAATTATTTTTGCAGGGCCAATCGTGCACAGATTCGGATGAGTCTACTTGCATTAGTTAGTGTAGAAATCAGCTAAGAGCTTGAATCTCGGTGGGACTTCTTTCTTGAAGTAGTATCTTTTGAGATACTCATTGTCATCGTCAAGGAACAGATAATCCTTGAATAGAATCACATGAGAGATATTTAAATTCGCTAATATCTCATTTATCCCTTTTGCAAAGTAAAAATTGAAACTCTCAAAATACTACTCATGTAATTGCTTCTACACCCAGACAACTGGGTTTTCCCCGCCTAGCCACTGTGATTGCTTAGCTGAAAACGGCATAAAAACAGAAAAAAACTAGTTTAGGAAAAGAATAAAAGGAAAAACCATTTATTGAATAATAAAAATCATAATAACACTGAGATATTAGATTTAATCCGTTAATTCACTTGAGGTTTCAAGCCAAATACTAGGTTTACCAGTGGATATTGGAGGGATATGATAAGACTACTTTTATGTTGGATTCACTGGCAAAATTGGAGCTAATCCTGTGAGATCATGAGTAATCTATCCAAATTCATTGCATGAATTATCTTGGTCTTAATCGATCATTAACATCATCATGCCTTCTTGATACCCATTGTCAAATTGATCATTGCTATCTTGAATATGAGCTCTCAAACTCATACCTTTAGAGAAATTGAACAATTAACAAATTTGCAGTTTTAATTTGAGAAATTCTAAAAGTGCATATTTTATCATTTAAAATACTGCTAGATTCATCGTATTTGAGATTGTCTACAATATTACTAAGCCTAGGAATACTATCCGCTAATGGTTCTGCTTCCTATTCATCAGGATATGATTCTGTTTGTTTAGTTTCATTCTCTCTTGCTTCAAAAATTAGCTACCTTCTTTAGAATCCCTCACTCATTCCTAGAGTTCAAAATCAGTTATGCAACTATGATTTTTTAAAACTTATTGCGTACCTCTCTTATGTGCAATATTCATATTTATTATCTTGTGAGATACTTCTTTCTTTTTTTGAACACAGAAGAGAAGAAAGAGAACTCTTTAGCCAGTCTCAAATTATCTGAATTTAATTTGATGATCCACTCACTAGTCTCAAGTCCTCTCTTACTATTTTTTTTATGTTTTTTCTTTTTTGGGAATCACAAAACTTAATCCTCCCCCTAAATAATCCATTTTTGTAATTTAATCTCATCTCATCAATTTATTGTCTCGAGTTCTTTGAATTAGGAGTATGTTCCCATCAAATTAATATGGCAAGTTCTCAAATTGTTTTTACTGTTACTGCCTTTCAAAAATAACAATTGAAAATAGCAGCTTCATCTTTTTAGCCCAAAAAGGCTTTTTGTCAATTCGAAAATGTTCAAAAGGTCGAAATTATTCTAATCCTAATAATCTTTATGTGGGGAAGATTACTATTTCAAAGAGAGTTATTAATATATCCTATTGCACATTTAAGCAAGAAAAGGATATACTTTTGATTTCTAATGAATTCTGCTTTATTATGTTGGCGCTGCTGGGAAGATAAATGACTTATTCAAAAGCCGCAACTTTCTGCTGAGTAAGATCTTTAAATTTTGTTCTCAAATGGATGACAGACTCGCATGCACACAGATATTCATGTCAAATGAGCACTTAGAATAAGCCCTTTTTGTTGTAATATTTTCTTTTAGGATGCTAATTCTTTCTATCTTTCAGACAACCTCCCCCTCATAGTTAAACTTACTGAAACATCAATATTTATGGCGAACATAAATCCAACAATAGGGGCATATTAATATAAATTTGTTGCTTTTTTTCTTTTCTGCATGTCTCTGATTATTCAACAAACAGTGAGCCTTACTCTCACTCTTTCTCTTTATTCTCATTCTATTTTTTCCTGTCTCTTTCTCAATTCACTGTATCTTCTTGAAGAGTTTAAGAAGATGTATTTTCCCTGAGAGTTTTCTTGAAATTACCATTTCTTAAAGTGAGTATGCTAGATACAACGTCACTATAAGACACAAGATCTCCAGGATCCCTTCCACAACAAAGAAGAAGTTCTGTGAAGGCTGGAAGAAGCACATGCCCATGTTTTTGTTTCTCTTGATGACAGCAATTATCACAAAGTACACTTTGGTCCCAAATGCTCCAATAAAAACCAATATTGTAAATGCCTTCAAAAGTGTATTCTTAGAAGTTCTCACTGTCCAAATGTTCACAAGAAGATAAACAAGCGTCACTGCAAACGACCACATGTAAGGAGTGAATAGTTTATGGATCTGATCGCAGTTGTCAGGTATCCCCGAAGCTTAGTTGGCTACAAGTAAAAACCCAATGACTTAAAACCCAATCATAAGCACATCCACGACAATAAACCATCGAAGCAATCGGATAAGTTTTGCGTTGTCGGAGTACATTCTCTCACTGTTTCCAAGCAACGATTGCTGCTCATTACTGTTTTCCTATAGCATTCTGTGTATAATTACTAAAACTAAGAGGAGTGATATTATTTCTTTGTGATTCGAGAGAAGCTAAATAATTTGTTTTTTTGTTTGATTAATTCATCAAATCGAATCAAAAAAGATCAATATTATTTGTCTTGTGCTTATTTAATTTCACTTACTATTGCTGCTGCTACTACTACCTGACCAAGCAGCAGATAAGGGGGAATGAGCAGAAAGATGTTTTTGAGAAGAACTAATTACCTCATGAAGTTGTTTTTGCTGCTAAATTTAGTCAAGTTTACGAACCACATCGAGAATGTTAATCTTTTCGAAAACAATAATAATAATAATCTCCTTATTATTTTTTATCCTTGTTGTTGCTATTGTTGAAGTAGTAGAAGCCATATAAAATTTAAAATGTTTTGATGCTATCTAGGAGTGTATATCTCCTTAATATAAATTTAGGGGAAAAATTTGGAATTCAAATTATCTAATTATGTATCACCCGATTTCCAACCAACTCTTAGACAATCCTTTCAAGAAGCAGTACACAGTAAGGTCTACAGATTAAAATATAAAACAATCAAAGAAATATTGTTACAATTTCTTTCTACTCCATTAAAATGGTCATTGCATTATCTCCCTCTTATTAGTCCAATAAATTTTCTCCCTCATCTTTCATTTCTTAGACCATTAATAATGCAAATAATATCCATGAAATGATTAACCAAATCTAGTTGATGAAGAGAAAAACTACAAGATGTATATCCCAATCGTCTTGGCGCTGCTAAATCATTCGAAGAAACACACATTAAAGTACCTTAATTCTATTAGAAAAAATGAGAAGAAAAAAAAACAATAATAAAAATAATTACCATAATCCTATTAGCAGAGTGATCAGGTGATTAGTTGCTAATAGAAAAAAAACTCATTAACATATCAGTATCAAAACCACATATTCAGAGCAAGTAGAGCTCAAAGAAACACTAGGATTATCATAGATTCTGAAGTCAACAAATTCCCTAGAATGTCCTCAAACAGACCTGAAAGCCACGAAGATTTTTAAAGAAAGGATTTACAAGTGTTATCGGCACATGAAAATGAAAATATTGAGATAGAATCCCCCAATTCAAACGAACTTTCTTCAGTAAATAAAATGCCAAATATTCAATTACAGCTGCATGGATTCCAAAATAATAATTTGAATTCACAATCAAAACATCATGAAATTCACTAAATTAAGAGGGACTCTCTACAAGAGACTTCAAACACCTTCAAATAAACCCAACAGGCTAAATGTAATCATGCTATGAACATAATTTTCTGTTTAGTTCCATTTCTTGTCTTTGTGTTGGCAATCACAATTCTTCTAGTAAATAGCAGCTTAAAGCGAGTTATGGTTCGTATTTTTGAACATCTACAAGGTTAGTTAAGTCTACTTAATATCACCTATCTAATTATCTTCGGTGCATTGTCTATTTCTCTGTCTCTACCTTACATTGTCTTTGAGATATCCCTTGGAGTAACATTTCCATTTTTTACTGGTTTGCTAATAGGAATCACCTCGAAGTTACTTGGAGAAACAATATGCTTTTATTTAACTCGGTATTTGCTCAAGGACTGTATTCTTTCTTGCTTTGAAGGCAATCTTGTATTTTAAGTCCTCCTGAAGGCTTCACTGAAGCATCCGAATACAGTATCACATTTGTTACGATCCTCCTTTATAATTCCATTATTCATAATTAATTTTGGATCAGGTATTCTTCATATTTCTTTCTAACAATATCTAATTCCTGCTGTGATTTGGGGAATTATATACAGTTCCTGTTCGATCTTTGTGGGGTAGCAATTAGCGGTGTTATCTGAAGTTGCAGATGCTACATTTATTCCGAAAAATAAGATTCTCTTTTATTTTGAACTTTTCTTGATGATTGCTTCAGTAATCGCATCCATAGTTGCAATATTAAAAGCCCATAAAGCATATTAAGCTTTGAAAGAAGAAGTAGAGTGGGAAGAAACATAGGAGTAATAAAACAAAGGAGGATAATTTGATAAAAATGATGATGACGATTGTCCAGCTTATAATATGGGAAAATATGATAACAATAATACCAGTAGGAATAATCTGATAAGTATTGGTTTTTCAGGTGATAAAACTGTGAAAATCTCTTAGCTTGAGTAATGTTAGGGAGGGAATGACACTTGATTAACTTTCACAGAATAATAGTAACCAGAGAATTTTTTTATTTCATATTTTTATTGTCATCTTTGCATCTATTATTCCACATTACAGTACGTCCCAAACATAATAACAAGCATGATTCAAATAAACCAAAATAGACAAATAAATAACAAAAGTCAATCCCTCTTATTAACCCAGAATCTTAACTAATATTTCTAGATTCATTATCAGCTTTTATTAAATAAAATAATTTCAACAAAAAATGAAGTTTAACTTTGTTTTTTGTGATATTGATTTCAGAATTTAAGTAGATGATTGAATATTGCTAAGCAGTTTGCGTGAGGGCATTTAGAAAAATAAAGTAAAATGAATAGAATAAGTACATAAAGAAAGAAAAGTAGTTTTTAAAATGGATGTTTGCTGCTCTGGCTGAGAGAGAGAGAAAACCAAACAAAGAACGTAGAGAGAGGGATTTGTGTATTCTTGGATAATTAGATCCTCGCCTCAAACTTGAAACTTCTTTTGCATTTATAGCCTCGTCATTCTCGTGTTGCTCTTGAAGTTGCATTGCTATTTGATGGTTTCGATGATATCAGTGTCTTTAGCTAGAATCTTCTCCGAGATATCATCCAGATTATATTCATATCGTTGTAGTAGTGTGTTTAAATCTAAGTAAGTAAATCGATCTTGCTATGACCTGATCTTTTTAAAGATTTACTCATCTTTTTGTATGCCAGACATAAGAAACAAAAAGAAAATGAGTTTAACAAAATATCAATATCTTGAAATCCAAAGGAAAGATTATCCTTTCTTTTATTTATTTACATTTGTTAGTATCAACTGTCCCTTGATACACTCTGCTGGCTAATATCATCTAGAAGTGCTCCTCTCTGCTCAATGTTGTACTCGCATATTCCTTCTAATTCTCTCTAAAACCTAAGGATTCATAATTTAACAAAACAAACAAACGCCTTAACTATAAAAGAGCAAATATGATTCAAATATCTTTCATTCTTTACTGCTTTCATGAAGTTAGTAAGGAGGAATTGTAGCTTGGTACTCATCTCCTATTGATATTTTATTCTTCTACAACTTAAGTTCCCAGAAATCTGTAGTCGTATTTGGCTAGGCTAATTTCGCAGCAGCAATCGCAGCTGCTTGCTCTCGTTTCTCCTTCCTATTTCGTCATAAAAATGATTTAAATATGTTTATTCTTCTCTCTTTTTCTATTATTTTCATCTTACATCTGCTATCCATCACATTTCCGACAAAGCTGCTTGTCAACAATAAAGTTATTCTTGCTGATCTTGAACCCGCATGCCTTACAAATCGGCTCTAATTTAACAGCAGCAGACTTTACATCAACATTTTTTTTGCTATTATCCTTTATCTTTGGTGTATCTCTTGTAAAACTCCTATCCCCTTCCTCTCTGCTCACTGCGTAGGAGTTAGAACCACTTCCATTGCTTGTGTTACCCTCTTCCTAAGCAAACTAGATTTTTCAACAAAAAAATATGTAATTTCATATTATTAATTCAAATCTTCGTTTGAATCCCATCCCCCTTACCTGCTTAGTTTTATCCATGATCCTCAATGACTATCTCCTCTTAGCTTCATCACTGAATTCTTCCTCTCTAGCTTATCCTTTCGACCCCTCATGCTTCCCAACATTCTATTCCTATTACTACTATTTATCTCTCTTTCCACTGCTAATATTGTAATTTTCAATATTCTTTCCATTTTACTTCCCCAACAACGGATAGTAATATCTATCTTCCTTAGCTATTCTTTTCGATTGCTTCAGCATCTACGACGATTACGATTATTATTAGTATCTTCCTTCAATTTCATCATCTTCTTCTGTTTAGTTCTTCTATCTCCTATGTTCACCTCTTCCACTCTGAGGACTATTCAACTCCAATCCATGTTTATTCTTCTTTTTCGACCCTTCGTCGCTATCAATCTTCTTCCTTTTCAACAGTTCATTGAATGTTTATTCATTATTTCTGCCATTACTGCCAATATTATTAGCATTCCCTGAGAATGTATGACTAAGTGGTGTCTCAGATTCATGATTTATCGCAATAGTTTATTTATTAGAGTGCTTATTGATAGGTTTGCTGGAATTATTATTGTGAATATTTCCATTTTTCGTGTAGCTACTCAAATCGCTAGGGAGATGGCTATTAATGGTATTTTGCTAGTTCTTCGATGCATAAGAACTACCAGTAGCTAATCCAAAATCATGATTGCTACTGTTTTGTGTAGTTGACTAGTGAGTACTCTCAGTCTTGTTATTGTAGTTGTTCTTGGTTAAACCATTCATTGGGAGGTTGTTGGTATTATTGGATTCTAGAGCTAAACTGTTAGTGTTTCCACTGCAATTCGATGCCAAACTGATATTAGGATGACTATTGCTAAAGTGTTTCAAAGCTGTTGTTGTTGTTGTTGTTGTTGTTGTTTCATTCGAATTACTATTATTATTTCCAATTATTGTATTAGTCTCATGACAAAGACTACTTGCGACATTAGTGTTGTCAAGAAGATTATTATTACTATGATTATTATTATTATTATTTTGCATGGGGAAGTTAGAATTGCTATTCTAAGCAACCTTATTATCATGGCTGACTTCATTAGGATTACTCTATGATGCAATCATATTGTGATTCAAATTGCTATTATTACTCACTAATTAACTGTTCTTATTCAGCTACAGCTACTATTGAGCTATGGCTAATTATCCTTACTAAGCAGCTAATTACTATGCTAACTGTTATTACTGCTGGATTGCTGCTAATTAAGCATATTATTACTGCTATTACTGCTAAATATAATAAGCTTAAGGATTAGTCATGTTAGTACTTCCATTTGAATACTGCATCTAAGCAAATTGCTAAGGATTCAATGCATATCCATAAGCTAAGGGATTCTAACTTGCTTGTAAGAGCATTAATTACTGTTATTGTTGTTGTTATTGTAATTACTATTGCTACTGCTGTTGTTACAGGAGTTATTGTTACTACTGATATTACTACTAAAGTTAATATTGCTGAGTGAAATTAAGTTGATATCCCCCTGATGCTGCAGCAGCTTACATCATGTATTATTATTGCTGTTATTAAGCATTTAAGCTATTCATTTGCTGTAACATCATAGCATCAGCAGGAGAGATTTAATTCCCAAGGATTTGTGCTGTACCTGAAGAAGAAGAAGAAGATGTCTAAGGGTTTCTAAGATTTTTAGCAAATACAACAAACAATTAAAGATAAATAGTGAGAATCAAAAAGAAGGATGAAATAGGATTTTAATATCCTAGAAAATAATCTATCTTTAATTTGAAAAAATGGGTAATGTTCACTTCTATTCCCTTCTCCCTCCTATCCCCGATTTGTGTTCAAATTAAAAAATTTAAAAAATACAATGGCTCCCCCAGTGAAATATCAAATATCTGGGAAGAAAAAGAAGTTGTTGGAAATTAGATAAAAAACGGGGGGAGGGGGGGGAGGAGTATTTATTTTCAGACTTAAACTCAAATAAAGGTTGTAAGCAGAATCTTCTGAAGTAATCTAACAGAAAGCCTAAAATACACCAGAGAATTGATATATCTCAAAAAGAGCTTTATTCATAGCAGAATATACAATAATCTTGGGGGGGTTAATTATTGAAATGACAGAATTCAAATTGTTAATTAGTTTTTGAATTGCATTTGGAACTACCAGATTTTGAAATAGCTGTGGCTTTAATCCACTACTACTGGAGCAATTCTTTTCTCTTTTTCGCTAAACCTTAGATAACTACTTGCCTTGTACTTTTTTCTCTTGGATTTTAACTCATCCCACAAAAAATCTATCGTTGGGTGGAAATATTTCTAAGCGATTGTGGAGCGGCAAAAATTCTAGTGAGAAATAGAAAGACTGTGTGGGAGATGATTCAAATAAAGACAGTAAGCTCGTTGATAAATTATTTATTTTTCCATTCCCTGGCTATTGTAGGTTACACTAAGAAATAGTTGAATAGTCAAAACTTCAAAGATGCAAGGATGCAATCTTAAAATGGAAAGGGAAAAGATAACTAGAGAGAAAAAGGAAGAAATAAGGGGGGAAGGGGGAGAGGTTCATTATTTTTGGAGATTTGCTTGATTTGAAAATAGCTACTCTAAAGTAGTTAAAAAGGAAGGAAAATGGAGAAAGGAAATAAGAGAGATCAGCCAAGGAGGAAAATAGAGGATAGGAGCCCAAATCGAGGGCAATAAACTCATGAAAAATAAGAGTTCAAGGAAGGATTTGTTTGTTTGTTGGTTTACGTGAAGGAGATATTTGAAACTTGAGTTGCTGAAGATGGGAGGGTAGGCTATTGCGCCTGCTAAGCTGATGACCCAAATTAACCATGCTAAGGCATATGGATGTTAGCATCAATTTTGAATTGATTTTGTTGTTGCTGCTATTGCTATTGTTGCTGCTAGTGCTACTGAAGAAGCTATTGCTATTACAATTGCAGTAGAAGCTATTATTACTGCTGGCTTGGAAGTAACGCAAGTGCTGGATTCTAGTTGGATCCAGTTTGAATGAATTATTGCTGTGTTGGTTGGGCGAAAACGAAAGGATATTGCTGCTGTAAAGAAGGCTACATTTGAATCATCTGCTAGGCAGTTGTTCCTAGTACTCCTTGCTATTATTATAAAGGTACTTGCTGCATCAATTACTGCTACTGCTGGATACTCATGTTATTTCCAAACATTTAGGATATTTTACTTTCTTTTCTAAGTGCTTTCTTCTTGTTCTTCTGGCTCAGTAGATGTTGACAATGGTTGCTAAAATGGCTTGCTAAGATGTTCCACACAGGATTACTTCTTGATAATTTGATTCACCGTAGTAATTTGTGCTCTATTTCTGAATATCACTCTGTCTCCCGTCTTTCTAACTATTCTTATTTTATTTTAATTCTTTATCACTTTTTTCTCCACCACCCCTTTCTTCAAACACAGACACGTCCTATACCCTGGAAATTTAGATTTCTTTTTAAACATTGATTATTTAGGATATTCTTCATAGGACAAATAAGCTAAATACATCTTTACGTCTTATTTTACTCAATGGTGTATCAAATACATTAGATTTAACAAAACAATGTCATATGACAATTAACCTTCCCTCACACTGAGATGATCTATTCATCTAAATATCTGATCTCTCTCCCTCGCTAGAACCTTCATTTCACACTGGCTTCATAATAACAAATTTATTAATTTTTTTTCCTTTTTATGTCAATCCATTCCCGTTTAGTCTACCTCACTTTATTTCTATGCAGTCACTTATTGTATTGCCTGACTTGTTGAAATGCGACACTGGTATTAAATAAGTTGTCCAAAAGTCGTTTGAATCTCAGAGATTGAAGAGTATTTTTTATCATCAAAAAAGACCCAACTTCAAATTAAATTATTAATCTTTGAAAATAACTTTTTAAAGTTAAAAACTCTTATTATTCGTTTATTTTCCCTAGTTATTTTCCTTGTGTTTATTCTGTTAATTCTGTAGAATTTGTTATTATTTGGGTTCTTTTTTATCTTTTTTTGTTGCTCCCTCTTTCTTTGACTATTTCTGCAGCGATAAACTGGAAAATCTAAAATTAAGAATCTGGGAGGATCTGAAGAGCTCCTAAGAAATTAACAACTGTAAGCGCAGGAAATTGAACACAATAAGTTGTTTCTGGCTTTATACAGAGAGCCTGATTTAGAGAGTAGCAAAAAGCAAGCGAAAATGGCACTAAAAAGATGAGATCCATTTGAAATCTTGCTAAATTGCTTAGAAAGTTATTCTTTTGGAATTTTTAAGCAATATTTTATTGGTTTTATTTGTTCTTTTGGAAAAAAGAAAGAAAGAAAATAAGCTAAAAGTAGTACTAGCAGCTCCACCCATGATAAGCAACAAAATCCTTTAACACCAAATCAAATTCAATCCCCCTATTATATGATACACTTTAGAGCAAGCCCCTCAACAGCAAGACAATCATAGAATCTATCTTGCATTTTCAAAAATTGTTTGTCTAGCTAACTCAAAATTGTTTAATTGGTCACTTAAATTCACTCTTACTTGATTATTAATTGATTTAAACAGTACGATACTATTACCAGCAACGATAATGCGTGTTATCTAAACTACTTATGCGCTAAATATAGCAGACACGCCGATGCTCTCCACTGAGATTTGCTGTCTCATTTTTAGTGAAGTTTCATGGGAATATTTCTAGTTTTAAAAATGTGAAATTCAGATAAACAAACTGAAAGACGAATAGCGGAGGCAAGTAAAAAGAAAATATTAAAGGCAAACAAAAGGAAGAGGAGAATTCAAAGTGTAAGGTGGGGAAGAAAGCAGGTCAACAAATTTATTTATTAGATTGGTTAGTCTTATT
>Ga0302271_10002888_pt1 | contig 15049 bp, 8 predicted proteins | sample III_Bog_N1_1_FD_198767 | JGI IMG/M metagenome (GOLD analysis project Ga0302271, IMG submission 198767) | Peat permafrost microbial communities from Stordalen Mire near Abisko, Sweden - III_Bog_N1_1 | ecosystem: Environmental > Terrestrial > Soil > Wetlands > Peat | place: Sweden: Abisko... | reverse complement strand
ATTTGTGAATAATAATAAAAAGATGCTCCGCTATCCTCTGCAAGCCCACTGGTGGTAAGGTCCAAATCCAAGCTGGTTGCGCCTTCAAGATCAAGAACTGAAGAAAAGCAATAATTTTGTATTCAGGGGAGAGGAAAAAGCAAACGAGATTATGTTGTTTTTTTCCAATTAATGCACCCAAAAGCAAACTAATTTTGAGTTATCAATTGTGTGTCTGCTAAGTGCTTGGTGTGCATATCCCTTATATTATTTAAATCTCCTCTAAAACTCTCTAGATGTTCTTTTTTTTGGGGGCGGGGGGATGAATACTTTAAAAACTGCAGGTTTTTTGGTTCAACATTTGAAATCATTTTTTCAACTGAAAAATACTTTTTAATAATACTATTGATATTGGCTTTAGCTAAAAACTGCAAAAAATGGGAAGAAAGAAAGTAGGCAAAAAGGATAAAAAAACTAGATCTTTTGCGATTCCTAGAGTATTTGACTGCGAAAAGTGCTCTGAGGCTCAAACCCTCCATGTTCAGATACTGTAAGGCTTTGGTTCGACTTTTCTTGAATTTTTTCTCATAAAAATTATGAATTTACTTTGCTTAGCAAGAAGGAAAGAACTAAACGCTAGGCGAAGATCTTTTGCGTAAAATGCAAATATGTTGGGCATCAAGAAGTGGAAAGTAAAGGATTCGTTGTGTTTAGATGGTTGTTCATCACTCCAAGTTATTTTTGGTTGTTTTTGGTTTCATAGTATTGGACCAAGCAGTAGATGTTTACAACAAATGGTGTGCCGCAATCATCGGAGATGACACATCTAATCTCAATAATAAAGGGGAAGAAGAAGAAGACGATGACAACGAAATTGATCTTGATGATCTTGAAGAAAATGAGTTCTATCATTGAGAACATTATTACATTTTCCTTGCTGTTTTTTTTGAGTTGAGTTTCTAATAAATGTCTGTAATTTAGCAAGACATTGCAATAGAGTTCATTTTTCATAATTACCTTAGGGTGCATTTTGTATTCCAGATGTAGCAAAACAAAATACTTAATTAAATAGAATGATTCTAGTTGGGGTTAGGCTAAAGTAGCAAGCAAACACACAAATAAATACTCTAATTTTCTTAAATATTTGCTTAATTTGATGATTTGGAATGTTACCCCATTAGGTATCTTGTATCTTATTGAGCTCTCAAAACTTGATATTCATTTGTTTTATGCAGCTCTATTCAGATTAGCCATTTCAGTTATCACATATTTCTCTAAAGTTAAAACTCCTCATAGAATAAGGCAAAAATAAAAGGGAATTCACATTCTTTCAAATGACGATCTCATCTCTAGGTGGGACATCTTCATCGTCTGTGTTAATTTTAATGTTGTTAAACACAACTGGTAGGATTTCAGGGTTGAAGAACTCCGGGTCACGAGGCAAGTAGAACAGTTGATTGTTGATAAGAATCGGGTAAGCAAACTTAGTCACAGCAATTGCATTGGCAGGCTCTACTGGTTTGGAAATCTCTTCGATTTTGAACTTCGAATAAGTTGGCAAGAAGCCATACTTTGCGTGTTTGACAATTATCGATGAACCTGATCTTGTTAGATAGATCTTATTAACAATTCTAGAATAAATCACTGCTAAGGACAACACCTTAGGAATTAAGAGTGTAGCACCCATTCCATAGAACACGAACCCAAAGAATCCTCGTTCTCTGAAATCAACAATCTTCCCAACGAAGTAAGCAGATAATAGCCCTCCAAGAGCTAGGAGGATCAGGTAGCCTTTCGTGAAAGCTCCATAGATCATGTAGTCATAAATTTTAGATCTTTCGTTCTTGAAAACTAGCTGTTTTTTAGGGGTATATCTTCCAGAGGAGTCAACACGAAAGGGTTCTTCATCTGTTCGGTTTTGGGAGAAAAATGTATTCTTTGAGCAATACGACAAGCCAAAAAAGTTCGAAGGTTGTCGTGTGATATTAATCGTAGTAGGTTAGATGCTCTTAGATAGCATCCTGTAATTGACCAATTTCGATAGCATCGATGTTCGTGTGTAGAAGCTCTTTGAATCTTTATTAGTTGTGATTGTCACTTTTGTGTTGGCAATAAAATCGTAAATTTGCAGCGTTGAGATATTTTGTGTTTTTGGTGCTAGATTTATCAAATAATTCTGAAAGATGTTATTAAGTTTCACCTCTGTGAACAACCCAAGAATGTTTCAATTTTAACCAAATATCTTCCAACAAGACAATGAAGCAAATATTGTTATTTTAGTCTCAATGTATGCTCATCCAATTTTCTAAATTTTTTTACATTTTCCCAAGAATTTTCAATAATCTGCAATTTTAGCATTGAATTGTCCCATATTGCTACTATTTGTTTAGTATTTAGAGCTGTTAGATCGTTGAAGATTAATAAAAACAGCTGTTTTTGATCTTACTGGTTAACCACATAAATCTTAGAACTTAATGATTCTGGATATTGAAGAAAACATGGAAGACGAAACACTCCAAGAAATACGAAAAAGAAGGAGAAATGAGAAATCTAGAGATTCTCTATCACCAACTCGCAAACCAATTCTGCGAGGCAGTCAATTCACAGCGGGATCTAGCTCCAAACTAAACTCTTTACGACCATTTCATGGTGTTAGCACAAGCAGCGATAAGATCCCAACAACTCCCAAACCTCTCATCGAAAGCTAAATCTTAACTAAAACACAATAAGACCATAATACAGCGAGGACTGGTTCATCTCATCACTCAGCAGCCTCTTCTGCAGGTACTGCAGAACTTCTTGGCCGCTGCAGAGGATACTCTATGACCTAAAGTGATGAAGTTATACTTTTAGAGTCGCGAGCTTAAAATCCATCTCGAAAAAATTAATTTTACAGAACAATTCCAGATTCTGAAACACAACAGACGTACGCAGAGACTGCGAGTTAAACGGAATAGATTGTGCTGAATTCAAAAAACAACTAACAACATCCATGCGGTTCTTGTTAATAATTTTAAGAAATGGTTTATAAATTGATCGCTGAAAATAAGAGATTGCAAGGTATAAACAGATAGAAGAAAGAAAAGATATTGAAGCTCGAAGAAGACTATGGTGTATCGAAGGATTAGCTCTTGCAAGCTGAAGAAAATATATTAATACTTTCAGCAGAGATTAGAGCACTTAAGGGAGGATAACAGTAATAATAATCTAATGCTATATTCACTCCACTCCTCGAGTATAAATCAATTATTCCAGATTCAAAAGCACTCCCTTTATCTGCATCTTCATCAAAATCCTTTAATCCATCAATTCCATGCATAAGTTATCATCACCATTACAAATCTCCAATATAAAATATTCCTAATCACTCCTCTTCTCTATTTAATCAGCATAATACCAGTGACAGCGTAGGGAATGTTACTAATAAGTTACTTCATCGATCGTAAAATGGTTTAGAATTCCAACTCAAACAAGAAAATAACTGCAATACAGACAACAACAGCAACTGTTGTGAATCCAACATGAATTAAGTAAATTCCTAGAGATTCTCCCATTCAACCAAGAGAAAGAACAAGAATAAGCTTCCAAATTATAATTCCGTTTATCAAATCAACAGGATTTCTTCTCGCAATAGCAGCTTACAGGATCATAAAAGTAGTAGCAGTAAATTAGATTTGTAATTTTTAAATCTGCATAGCAAAAATAATCATCAGCCTGATTATAGAAATAGCGCTAATCTAACGAATAACTCACCTTTGAACAACAGATACAAGAATTTTAATAAATCCACTGAGAGACAGTCAACCAACAGGTTATCTCATGAATCTAAAGAAACATTTTCATTTCACATATCACAACCTGGAAGAAGTCAAACTGATTTGCTTCCAAAAGATCGGAATCCAGAATATTCAGTGAAAGATCCTGCTGGGAGTAGCAATTAGCTCCAAAATCTGCATTTAGAAAATTCTTCCTTATCGGATGGTCATTCAAATGTTCTTCAACAACTAAATTCTAACAGAATCGAATCTACATTTTTTAATTATGCGAAGAGTCATTCAAACGAGAGCAATTAATAGCATTCAAATAACTGCATAGCAAATTATTCAAATGAAACTCGAGCTAGTAGGTCTGATCATTATAATTCAAGTTAGTAGAAATAGCAGAGTTTCTGCAATTCAAATGGAAAAAATAAACTGAATTATAGCCAGCGAGAGAATTATTCAAATCGTCCTTCTAGCATTTCACCTTACCCGTTGTCATGCGATTCAAATAAGCTGCTCCCAGATGAAAATAGCAATCCTTTACTATCCTGCTCCCTCAAACAACCGAATGCATTCAAATAACACAGTAACATAATGCTATTTGCCATTTTTTAAAATAGCACTAAATTCTCAAATAACTGAATAATAAAATTATCTTCTAGGCCCCTTGGAAGAAGATCGGCATTCTTCAGTGTCATCTCAACAAGTTTATTCGTTTGGTGGTAGCCAATCACATTCTAGTATCCCTTAGAGTCAAAATGGCGATTTGAAGGCAGCCAAAAACATGCTATTTTTGTAGGTAAAATTGTATTATATTTTCAAAAAAAGAAAAAAGAAAATGAATTAAAATCCTCAATTTTTGTTCAGCAAAATATTTGATTTTTATTTTAGAAAAATGCACACAATTTTCTGAATGAATAGCTATCTTCACCTGCAGGAGAAGAGTTTCATATTCGCTTTTAAACTGCTCTTCCAGCTAAGCCGTAGAACCATTGATTTGTTAGTCTCCCAGAAATAATTAAAATTAGGCAATGCACCTCAATAAATGAAACCGAACATAAAACAACAAACAATTGAAGAAAAATAGCCTGTAAAGGGATAAATAACATTACTTTTTTGAAAAAGAGCAATTCTATATGGCAAACAACAAGACTACAATATAATTATATATCTTGACTTTCTTCTATTTCTTTTTAAAATATACATTTCCCATCAAATTAAAATGAAAAGATATCTATAATTAGGATTACAAGTGATTCATCAATTTGAAGATAATTAACCATATCAAGGACTCTTATTGGTACCTTAATCTTTCCTTAACGAATTTCTTAGAATCAAAATAATTGAAAAAATAGCACTAAAAACACAAAACAACAATCTCCATTAAATGTGTTCATAGGTTTTTATAATCCAGAGTATCATTTGTCTAAATTATAAGAAATTATCAGATTCATAATTATCAGAAACATAGAATTATCATAATATTATTTCTTAGACAACAAAAATATAAAATCATTATCAATCTCATTCTGTTATAATAATATCATTCTGTTTCAGTCACAATGTACTTTAATATCTTACTAGCCTTACTTGTTTGGCAAGCTCTGGAAGACTCTAATCATGATAGTTGATTCGGAGTGTCCTTCAACGTTAAAAGTCAGTTTAAAGTTAATTCCAGAAACTATTTGCTTTTCAACTTTAACTAACTCAAGTATTTTGATTATTGGCTAGCCATAGTCGTCGCTATTGTATTAAGTGCATTGAATTGCATACTCAATTTTGATTTCTTTCACCAATAACTCAAAATCTATACCATCGATACTATCCTAAACCTCTGAGAAGGCTCCAACTAAAGATTAACTCTTTACTTCCTCTATGATTATTAAGAAGGATATGCATAAAAGTAGTAATGAGATTTACTATTTCATTTTTTTTTAATAATATTTTTTTCTTTTCTTTTTTAAAATGATTTATTGATTGTTCCTAGAAAAGGTCTAGGGTCTTAGATGTATTTAAGCAACACAAATCAAGTGCTTTGTCTAGTTTTACCATTAGTACTACAAGTTTGATAGCTTTGAGTATATATCAGGGAATTAGAACCAAATTAGAAAAGGAAGCATCAGGCTCTATCTCTCATATTATTTTTTTCATTAAGATTGTTCAAAAGTAATAGAAAAATATCTGATCCAAAGATAATTATATCTTGAGCTTTGATATTAGATCAATTATATTCAAAGAAGGATCGAGGCTAGTAAATACTGTAAATCATAATATTTGAACAGCTTATGAGACCTTCCTGAACAATACGCAAATTAGGCCAGCTAAATGGTCTAGCACGTTGTCATTGTACATGAGAAGCAAGTAAAATTAATAGAAAAGTCTAGGTTTTTTTCTCCCTCATTTTATCGTTTATTTGACTCAGTGCTCTAAAACATCTGAAACATGGGATGATATGACGTCTTAAGTATTTTAGAAACACAAAAATCAAGCATTCAGCTTGTTGTCCTCTAAAGTAATTCAGAATAAAATGATTCTGCAATTAAGCAATTCTTTCCAGAATTTCAGAGTATTTTCAAAACAATAAATTCAACAACAATGACGACAACAACAAACAATTTTTCTCTTTACCAATGCAATTAAGAGGAAGCTCTTCTCTCTCTCTCTCTTTCAAGCGCAGTTCCGGAACAAAATATTTCTGTTCCCATTTTCATCGGGGAGTGATCTAAATACTTTTATTGTGACAGTCGATTAGCTGTAGCCATCTGCATTGTAAGTCAATCGGTAGTTCATACCAGCGACGACTTGTTGTTGTGCTCTAGTTAGTTGTTTTAAGATGACATTCTCACTTAGATTTTTACATTCTTCTTTAAAGTGATTTCTAACATATTCATCGATTTCTTTAAATTCACTGCCTGGATTACTTAAATCAACATCTGAGAACCCACCTGTGAGAGTCTACGATGTAGCTACTTTTCTATGCGCAATCACTCCATAAATTAGGAGAGAAAGTAATAAGACTTTGAACAAGTTTAACTTCATTATTTGGTTGTTCTTTATTTTTCTTTTTTTAATTACCTTTTTGTCACTGAATTCACCCCCCCATGGACAACTCTCTAATGAATACATAAATTAACCATTCATTTATGAATTTTGCTTTTGTTTATCAAACAATTAATTCATTTATTATCTTTTTTTCATTCAAGGAATTAATCACATTGTCTTTTAATTAAATTCTTTCTTTTTTGCCTGTGTTCATTTAATAATATCATCTTTGAAACCAAATCACTTCTGGGAGAAAAGGGGGAGGGGGGAGGAAAATAGAAAGCCACACCAGCATTTCTTAAGTACTTAAATTTGAATTTATTTTTATGTTTGAATTTAATTTGAATTTTTTATTTATTTTTGAATTTTTGAACTCTTTTTTTTTCTCTCTTCTCTCTCTCTTTTAATCTTTGAATTTGAATTTGTATTGTTTTCTTTTTGTGTTTGATTTTATCAAAAATATTGCATAAAATAGCATGCTTTTCAAAGAGATTGATGGAATTGATGGAGGGAAATGGAGATCATTGTAGTTAATTGTTTAATTGAGAGGAGAGGAGGGGATGAGTTAGATGGTTTATATTAAAATATTTTAAAATTAGTTTATTTTTGAAAGATAATGGGAGATATGACTAGAATCGGATAATATGTAGACGTTTGTTGTTCTTGGAGTGGATGATTATTGGAAATGTTGAGTCTGGGTATTGTGAATTCTGTAAAAACTGAATATTCGCGAATAGGGTGTGTGTGATTGCAGCTCTCTTCCTGTCAGAAGCGAACATCGATTAGAAACTACTCAACTATTCCATAAGGCTATCCAATCGCTCATGATACTGTGATATTCTCTTCTCAAGGGGAATGAATATTTACTTGTATTTCTTCTTTTGGGAATTGATTTAATTTGTTTTTTTGAATTAAAACTTTGTTTCTTTTGCTTCCTTAATTAATGTAAGAAATTGGGGGAAAAAAGTCTAATTAATAACTGCGCAAAATAGTTAGAATTTCTTAATTGATTGTCAAGAAAGTGAGAGAGAGAATAGGAGTGTCTTTTTTATTGATTCTCCTTGATATTTCAATGAGAGTTAATAGTTATTGAATTTCAAGCATAAAATAACACAGTAATTTCAAAATAACAAAAATTTAGTTTCGTGCTTCAAACAAAAAACGTAGATGTCATCTCGGAAAAACATTTGTTTTTGTTTTTCGAAAGCTAAACCCAAACAGGGAAAATACAGAGGAAGAAGAATTATCAGGAAAAAAAGAAAGATAAACATAATATGGAGAAATTTTATTGATTTTAATAAAATAAACAGCTTTCTTTTGCTGTTTAAATCGTTTTATCAGCTTTGTCTAAACCTAAGCAATGAGTTTGTCTTTGAAACAATCGCTCCTGTTGCTGTTCGTGACGTTGATGTAGGTCGATTAGTTGAAATCGTCTGTTGTTGGTTTATAAGATTACCAGAAGATTGATGCAATGACAGCGAAGAAGGCAGCTTATTCTAATAGCTATTCAGATTAACAGTGTAATTGCTGCTTGTCTACTGTGGTCTTTCTCGTTGAGAAGCTGTCTGCTGTTATGAATATTATGCTTATGATTGCTATTGCTGCCAATTGTGATTCAACTGCTATGACTGCATAAAAGCTAATTGTTAGGGTTGTTGCGATATTCTCGTTGGGGAGTTGTTTCGAGATAGCGACAAAGGAGTGTTCAACGCTGGTCGCGCAGTCTATGATAGCAATTGTGTGCTTTGTTATCGAAGGTGTTAGATGACTTAATTACTCGGAATCGCATAATTCTAGTTCACTTGAGAACTCGTTAGGCTTGATGGTTGAGAGGTTGGATCTTTTGCAGTAAGAGTAGCACGAGCAAAGTCAAATGCACTTATCCCATTATTGTTGCTGGTAGTCATGCTATTAGTTGGTTGTAGGATCATTCTACCCAACGAAGATTGTTGCTAAGATCCGTTGTTGTTTCGGGTAGTATTACTATTACTACGACCATCTGTTGTGGTTGGTTTAGTTCGTTGAGAAGAAGTAGGTTTCTTGAATGCATCAGGACTGCTGGATTTAGCAATATTCGCATTATCAAAGAAGCTCTAGACCTAAGACTATTACTACTGCTATCCTTATTGAGACGGCTATGCTTTTGCTAATTGAAACGATTGCGGTTGTGATTGCAGACTCGGTTAGTGCGTACGAGGAAGTTATAAAGCTGCTTCTTTATCTGAAGTATTACTACCTTTGGAAGTAGCTGCTTGGATATTTTATGAAATTATTCGTCTGATTGATTCAGCGAAATGAGCTGGTGAGGATGAAGATGACTAAGAAGTAGTTATTTCCTTGCTAGGGATGTTCGTTGCTGTCATGGGTAGCAGTTGCTATCTTTGTAGTGGCTACGCTGCCAATAAGGATTGTTACATTGATGCCATCTGTGGAGTATTGGAGACAGAACTACTGATGAGTGGATTCCGTTGAGAGGATAACTTGGATGATTATAAAAGCATTGGATTTGACTCCTGTTGTGTTCTAGCTGAGTTGATTTAAGATGAATTAATGTTGTTTCTGTTGATGATTTCTGAACTATAAGGGTAAGGATTAGCTTACTTTTCACTACTTTAGCTATCTTAGTGTTGATTCTACAACGAAGGATATTACGATTAGAATTGCTGTTGGAAGGTACTATGACTGTGAGGGGACTAATTAAAAGGAGATATGTTGTTATTTAGATTCAACACCGAGGATTATTATTATGATGTTGCTGCTAATTATTTCTGCTGGAGAAGCTGAGAATATAATTATATTGAGCTCGATGGGGAAACTGAGTTCAAAGGCTACTAAGAAAAAGAAGCATGCGAACTCTATGAGCCGATTATTCTCTGCGGTAAAGAGCTATTGCTGTTTGGTTTGTTGAGCAGTTGAAGTTCTTGTTACTATTGTTGTTGACTTGCCATCATCTATTATTAGTTGTTCTTGATTTTAGCATTTGTGTTGTTATTGCTACTGGTGATAGTACTTCCAAGAGTCAATTATTCCGTTCGATTCTTCGCCGCTTTGAGAAGCTACTAAAGGTGTGCAGCACATTCCGAAGCAGTCGCAGTTGCAGTATTAGCAGTACCAGCAGTTTATCCAACAAAATTCTAATGCTTGACTTGATTGCTACTCATCATTGCTATTTCCTATTAAAGTAAGCTATTCGGATTACTATGAGGCTATTACTGTTTGACTGGTTATTTGGAGTAATTGCTCGCTGAGCGATTCTTCTGATTATTCGAGAAAAACGATGATGAATTAGGGGAGCTGTATGGTAGCTAAGTGTTCGCTAAGAACTCTTACTGCGTATGTGGATAATTGTTGTTGCTATTATTGGAGTTTCTCTTAGCATTGAAGAAAGCTGAATTCGATGCTGCTGTGACTGCTAGCTTGGAGGGTTTGGCAGACTCATAAGGGATTATTCTCTAGACATCGTTCTTTTATGATGACGATGATGACTAAGGCTGAGAGGATTAATAATCGGATACTTTTCTGCTGTGGTTGCGCTCACTGTTGAGACTCATTACACCAGTGCTTAGTCCTTTCTTACTCAACGCAGAGGCAACTACACTGTTATTGAAAGTACTCAAATTATTAGAATTATTATTGTTATTGTTATGATTGCTGTGATTATTTGTTCCACTCATCATCAAGCTCACACTGTTGCTATTGTTGTTACTGCTACTTCCACCTATGTTATTACTCATAACTGTGCCTTCTTTCTTCTTCTTCAAGCGTACTTCTCCAGAATTAGTGCTGCTATTCCCCCGATGAGTACTTGTTCCAGCTTGTATATTCTAGCTACTTGTAGACACACCACTCCTCAATTCAGATGACCATCCTGCTGATGTCGATGTCTGAGAAGGTGTATGTGCTTGTCTTGAAGTATTCCCAAATTGATTGTTGTTGTTGCTGATGGGTTATGGTACTACTTTCGAAGGATTCGATACTCCAAATGTACCTGAAGCTGCTGGTATCAACGGCTATTATTGTTACTTGTAACTGGCAAGTAATTGTTAATCAGATTAACTTTGTCCAAAGGCATGCGTGGCAAGTGCAACTGGCTATTGTCTAGAGTATTATTATTATTCTTAACCTTTCTGCGCATATTACTACTACTCATCATTCACTGATTTAGCATTATTCACACTGGCTGTTCGAGCATGCATCGATAGCTAAGAATGCAGAGCTGCTGTTGCTGTGACTTCACTAGGTTAGAACTCATTCATTCTGCTTGCTAGCGCTCTCTGTCTATCCATGTTGTTTATGTCAGATAGTTTAGCGTTTCTAAGAGTCGGCACTCCTCCAGTAGTATTACTATGATTATTGCTGGTATTATTGTTCTTGCCATTTCCTGTAACTTTATTGATGTGATTACCATTGCTGTTTTAGTTATTATTGTTACTCTTGATGTCTTGGAATGGCTCTGTGCTTTTGAGTTATTGATTTCTCAAAACTGAAGAATTCGAATTAATCTAAGCATCCGCATAAAGCAATACGCCCTTGAGGATATCCATGTTGTTCATGATGGAGGCACAATCAGCAGCTACAACACCTGGATGCTACAATTACTATGATTCTCTTTCTTATTCTAGTCGTCCTCTTGAGTCGTACCTAGCATTATCGTTGGTATTGTTATCTCTTTACAGCTGGAAGCGATTAGTCGTTTGCATGTGCTGTTGTCTCTCTCCTAGCTGATCTCTCTAGAAGTGCTCTTGTTGCTGTAATTATTATATTCCCTGCGATTACATAGCCAATTACTAGTTATATCCTTCTTCTTTTGGTTTGCTTGATATCAGCTGTGTTGCTTGCAGAGTCAATCTAGCTACAGCCGCCGAAGCAGCTTAAGCACCTGTGTTTTTCTACGATCCTCCATTAGTGATAGCCACTGCGTTCTTCATCTGCTGCTCAAGTATTAGATTGGATAATTTAGTCTACGGCATCGATAGCTATTCCTTCGAAAACCCACCCAATCCTACAACTTTCTGTGGGTTCTACTATTACTGTAACTTTTGCTATTATTGGGCGTTCTACATCTGTAAGAATGATAAGGGCTATGTCGATAGATAAGTAGCTTAAGTTGAATGCTTAGATGAAGAGTTCAGTTGGTTATTGGAATGTAGAGCAGAAGTAGAGGAAGTAATGACTTGCTGAGGAGAAGTCATTCTTTCTGTTGATGGTATCTTGTGCTGCCAGTTTGGAATCACTCGCTCATGAGCTAGTAGAGGATTACTATTATTCACTGCAAGCATCTCACTTGGAAGAGAAGATGGAGGAGGAGTATTCTTAGGTTTGGTAAAATTAAGCATCATCTAGTGTTCGAGCTGGAGTTGTTTTGCTTGCATCTACGAAACCAAACGAGGCTTTGCGATGGTCGAAGAACTTATGAGACTATTTGGATTCCTCTGCTGAGTTGTTTGATCCTCATAGGATTGCTCTGTGAACAGCAATTAGTTAATTTATGATACGGAGAAATCCGTTTCTAAGCTCTTTTGATTCTGCAGCAACTACGACAAGGAATAGCTACTTGTCGTTGTAATATTGTTGTTATTACAATTGTCTATTTTCCGATTGTCAATAATCTAATTGTTGTTTTGATAGCTGACAACTTAAGCAGACAGCTAGATACTCCCTGCGTTCTTCTTCAGCTGCGGCTTGAAGTGCACATTCGATGGCTTTCTAGCAAACGACTCCGCATCGAAACCATCAGCAAGTTCTTGCTTTTTTGTTTAGTTTTAGCAGAAAAAATAAAATGCATTGATATCATTCTCCACGCCTGTACTGCTGAGTAGTCTGTAGCCTTTGGAAGGTTATTGAGCTGTTGGGTCTTGTTTCTATTTCTGCAGCTGTTGTTGTTGTTATTGATTGATCCTCTCGTGGAATGAAAGTGTCACATCTATATTTTCGAGTACATGCTCGCACTCTTTCGGAAGAATCTTATTATTCTTCTGTTTGTTGACATTTTTCTTATCCTTGCTCGCTTTGGAACTAGCATCCTTGTTCGAACTGCTCTCCCTCTCTCCTATGTTTCTTACATTCTCGTTTTGCTCATTGTCTTCTTCCTCCGATGCATCCTCCGTTAGCTACTCATTCTCCGTTGGATCATCGTTATTCTCTAGATTAAGTTACTTTGTGATCCGTTTATATTCTATTTTTCTCCGATGCTCATGGTAACACGTCATGCTATGCCCTAATTAGAGCATAAACAATCTCGGTATGTCCTTGTGATACTTATAATATGCTGTCAAGTCAAACAGTTTTTTAAATTGCTGCTCGCGTGGATAGAATCGCTTCAGATACTCATCGTCTATCTCGAAGCATTCTTCATCTCTGAATCGAATCACTAACGGCGTAGAATCCCAGCGGAGAATCTCCTCGACCTCACGGGCGTAGAATTTATTTTACGACAGCGGATACTTCTAGAACAGAGCTTTAGTCAGCAGCTGATTGAAACTGTCATATCCGTTGAGTTTCTAGCAGAATACGCACCATTCCATGTAATTCGGCTGCTCTTGCGAATTATTATTGTCATCACTGTTGTCTATGAATTTCTCATGTTACTTCAGCTTTGAGAAAGATCAAAGAAAACGGAAATATCAATATAAATATTCAGTAAAAAATGCAGTCAAATATTGGGGAGGTACATAACCACCCACCACCAGCAAGAAAGACTCGAAATGAGTCAAAAGGGGGGAGGATATTCAAACACAAAAAAAACAACAGTATTTTAATCAATTCCTTTAAGAGTATACATTTTAAATCATCAGCAGCCTTACAGGTTATTGTTGGATTGAAGGACGCTGTCTTGTAGTGTGGTATGTGGTGTTTTGGCTGGATGTAGATATGGATTCCTTGTTCTTCTGAATCTTGAAGCCATTCTTACAATTGTTGGTACTGCCGTTAGAGGCGTTGATTTCGTTGGCAATGTGGATTTCACTGCTTAGGTTGTCAGATTAGATTCTGTGGAATTAAGTTTCTGGACTGTTCTTAGAACTTCCATCTGTTTCTGTGTTCTGCTACTCGCTTTCGTTCAGCCATAAGATTTCGTTATTGTTGTTGTTATTTACTTCAAGTAGCTGTTCCCCTACGGAATGTGATCTCTTGGATTTATTAGTATAATCAATGTGTTCTTGCTGCTAATAAATCAGTTTTTGCTAGAATTGGGCCATTTTCTCTGGTTGTTAAGAAGGAAATCACAACTTTATTGATATTGAAACACTTACGGGTTTTGTTACTCTTGTTTCAACTTGGCTATCACTGCTATGGGCTTAAGTCTTTTGGTCTCTTTTTCTAAATAAGACTTGTCTTTCTCTTCCCCCACTGTTCTTCTTCTTCTGTTTGTTTGTTTTGTAATTTGATTTTTGATTTATTGTTTTTACTTTTTCACTTTCAAAAACACAAACAAACCCATTCATTCAATCGTATCATACCCATTCACTGCCAGCATATTCATTTCCAGCCAGTCTCCTTTGTGTGATGCTATCACTGTGGTATCCTTAATAAGAATAGTTTGACTTATTGATTTGTAAACATTCTGGTAAATGTTCGCTTTACAGATTAATATTTACCAGCAAAATTCGTTCAAACATAGGCCAGAGAATTTGAAATCTGGAGGTTATATCACTTAAAAACAATTTAATAAAGATTTGATAGATAGGAATCCATTAAACACCAATAAGAAGGTTAAGTTGACTCTAAGAATGAAAGTTATTAAAAAATGAAGATAATAAAAGCAAAAATAATGGTATTCTTCAGAAAATATGGAGGGTTTAATTGAGATAACGATGAATAATGGTAACCAAAAGTAATAATAGTAAGTCAGACCATCTTATAATCTTCTCACCGTACGATACTAGGAGCTAATTATTGCAGATAACTCCTTCACATGATTAGCTGCTTTTAAGCCGTGTAGGAAGGTCAACAATAAGTAACAACATTTAAGAATTGCCTAAAAACCCTTAATAATATTACCCATTCTTCCTTCTTCATTTTCGAAAACAAAATCTATTTTTTCTTTTTTTAGCAATGCTTTGATGTCTCTTTCTTCTTGAGATAATTCCTTCAGGGAACTCACAAAACAATTAAAATGTTGTATTCTTGCCTGTAGAGCAACCCATCAATGACTGCAGCTGGCAATGATAAACGAAAGCAGGAGAATCAATTAATCTTTTTTTCAATTAACAGAAATGAGACACAATTGCTTTTAATTTCTTTTTTATTTGGAAATTACTAATAAACAA
>Ga0302271_10002887_pt1 | contig 15052 bp, 13 predicted proteins | sample III_Bog_N1_1_FD_198767 | JGI IMG/M metagenome (GOLD analysis project Ga0302271, IMG submission 198767) | Peat permafrost microbial communities from Stordalen Mire near Abisko, Sweden - III_Bog_N1_1 | ecosystem: Environmental > Terrestrial > Soil > Wetlands > Peat | place: Sweden: Abisko... | reverse complement strand
CTAATGGAACTGCTTAATTCACGCATTCAGGAAATTAAAGGTGTTGCAACTACCGAAACGCTTACTTCACTCGATCAGCGCATCCGTCGTTCTATTCCGATAGAATAATTTAAAAAGATTTATTATTAGTATTTATAGCAGTAGCCAGAGATCATTAGTCTTTAGCTACCGGATTTTATTTATACCGGTTACCCGTTACTTTTTATAAACATGTATCCGGTAATACACAAGAAAAAAATGGAAACAGTTGTCAGTGGCATCAGGCCAACAGGAAACCTTCACTTAGGAAATTATTTTGGAGCGTTACGAAATTTCATCAGCATGCAAAATGAGCATAATTGCTATTTTTTCATTGCCGATTATCATTCACTTACCACCCATCCAACACCACAGGACTTACACGGCAATGTACGCCAGATCCTTGTGGAATATTTAGCAGCAGGACTTGATCCTGAAAAGTCGACTCTTTATGTTCAAAGCGATGTGCCTGAGGTAAGTGAATTATACCTTTTCCTGAATATGAATGCCTATATAGGTGAATTGGAGCGTTGTACTTCGTTCAAAGATAAAATCCGCCAGCAACCCAATAATGTAAATGCCGGCCTGTTAACTTATCCCACCCTTATGGCAGCTGATATATTGATTCACCGTGCCACAAAGGTACCTGTTGGTAAAGATCAGGAACAACATCTGGAAATGACCCGTACCTTTGGCAATCGTTTCAACAGGCTGTATAACGTTGATTATTTCCCTGAACCACAGGCTTTCAATTTTGGACAGGAGCTGATTAAAATACCCGGACTGAATGGGAATGGTAAAATGGGTAAGTCGGAAGGTGAAGGAAATGCTATTTTCCTGGCAGATGAACCCGGTGATATCCGTAAAAAAGTAATGAAGGCTGTTACTGATGCCGGTCCTACAGAGCCTAACCAGGTAAGGCCCGAAGCCATACAAAATATATTCCAGTTGATGAAGGTTGTTTCAACTCCTGAGACCTATAATTTCTTTGATGAGAAATACAATACCTGCCAGATTCGCTACGGGGATATGAAAAAACAACTGGCGGAAGATATGATCCAGTTCACTACACCCTTCCGTGAACGAATTAAAGACCTTCTAAGCAACGAAGACTACATTTCCAAAGTAGCGCGCATGGGAAAAGAAAAAGCGCAGGAGAGTGCCGCAAAAACCATACGTGAAGTGCGGGAGATTGTGGGATTTAAGCGATTCTGATTAGTCGGTAGTTTATAGTCGGTAGTATAAGATTTTAGTATTCAAAAAAGCATGTTCTAAACAGGAGCATGCTTTTTTATTAGTCATTTATTCAACCAATCAACCAATCAACCAATTAACTAATCAACTATTTATACAGGCACAGATACGGTGTGTCCTCAGTACATTTCACCTTGAACTTAACGTCTTTGGCTACTACAAAACTTTCGAACTTCTTATACGTCTTCCATTCTGTTTCCCCGGGTTGTTGAATGGTCAGTTGACCGGCGATAACAGTCATAACTTCAATAGAACCGGTTCCGAATTCGTATTCACCGGCAGACATTACACCCACTGTGGTTTTGCCTTCAGTTGATTCAAGTGCGATTGAAACAACTTTCCCCTCAAAATACTGGTTTGTTTTGAACATAAAATTCAGGTTTACTGTATTATTAATTTATGGATATACAAAAAAGAACTTATTATTGTATTTTTATTGCAAAGGTAGAATTATTATCCTAATATAGCAACGTATAACAGGCTATGAGTATGAAACAGACTGTTTACCGGCATAATTTTAGTATTTTTGTTGCGTGAAACGATTTATGACATATTGTTTTGTTGTTATTGCCCTGTCTTATGGAGTGATCTCAGTATGTATGTTCAAAAGTGAACCTGTTATACCTGAAACATATTCACACGAAAACCAACAATCCTCACAAGAGCAGCATCCTTCCTTTTTTACTGCCGGATCTTTGTTTTTATCTGCAGGACTTAACAATGAACAACTACGGCTCTCACATTCGATGCAGAATGTATCTTACAGAATCTATCCTTCATTGTTGAATGCATATCGCACAAACCATTCGACACAACTTGTTCACCAGAAAATCTTTACAGGGAATGCTGTTTCTATACTGAATTCGGCTAAGAAACAGATGGATGGATATTACCTGTATCACCTCCGCAAGCTACTGATTTGATCTTTTCCTTCTCACATGCTACCTTGAAGCCATTTAAGTAATTAATAATTAAAAATTAATAATTATTATTTGCCAGATTACTGACAAGTAAATACTTATAGGTAAATAAATATAGCATTAAATATCCACGATCACTTACATTAAGTAATCATTAAAAATTTACAAATAACGTTGTGAACATCATGTGTGTGCTCACACTCAATATTATACCCAAATGGAAAATAACGAATCAATAGAACAGGTTCTGGAGAACCTGGATAAAAATATAGTTTATAAAACAAAAGACTCCGTCTTGTGGAGCATTATGCTTATGCTATCAGGAATTATTTCGCTGATTATTTATTCAGCAATAGAATGGGAATCCAATAACCAGTTTGCTCATATCCTGTTTGTGGCGGGATCGGTCTTCTTAATTGTCGGGATTATAAGGTTTTTCTTTCGGAGGACATGGTATATTTCGGCAGAAAAGCAACAGAAAATAAAATCCTTTAGCCTGTACTTTAATGTAAATGAAAGGGATAAGTTAGTACGATGTCTTGAAAGTGGGAGTTTAGACGAAATCAACCAACTAAAGCCGTCCATTGTTGATGGATTGAAGCTTCGGGTAATGGGAACAAAAGATGGACTGATCTCTTACTCGCAGGTTGTAGCATTTATATCAAATGAATATGTTTATGTCACAACTCCCGTAAAGCATACAGCAGAAGAATATTTTATTCTTAATGAAATAGTTCATTCCAGAAAATAATACGAATGTATTACAATTGAATGTTTGTCAATAGGAGCCTGTATAGAGGCTCCTTTTTTATGTGTAAGTATATAATGATTAATTCTAAAGCAATGGTTTTTGCGACTATTACAAATAGAATTGACATAAATTGTCTATTTTTGCAAGCCAATGAATTTGCAATGGCCTATTAACTATATCTAATCCGTAAAAAAATAAGAATCACAATGAAACGAATCCATCTATTACTGGCAGTACTTTTATTATCTGGTGTTGCCTTTTCCCGTGTTCAGGTTGATACTATTTCGGTGTTTTCAACAAAAATGAAGAAAGAGGTAAAAAATGTGGTGATTTTACCTGAGAACTATAACAACAAGAAACATTATCCGGTAGTATATCTGCTTCATGGATACAGTGACAATTATGCCACGTGGGTTAAAACTGTTCCTGCAATTAAAACCCTTTCCACCGAACATCAATGTATCATTGTCTGCCCTGATGGTGGTTACAGCAGCTGGTACTTCGACAGCCCGATTGATTCTGCTTTCCAGTATGAATCGTATATCACGAGAGATTTGCTGAGCTTTATTGATACCCATTACTCAACAATTCCTGAACGCTCTTCAAGGGCAATAACAGGCTTAAGCATGGGTGGGCACGGAGCATTGTACATGGCTATCAGAAACCCTAAATTATTCGGCAGTGCAGGTAGTATGAGTGGCGGTGTCGACCTGCGGGCTTCAACCAGGTTGTATGACATCTCCAAACGGATTGGGTCAATTGAAACAAACCATGCTGAATGGGACAACCGTTCGGTGGTGAATCTGGTGACAGGATTAAAAAACAAAGATCTTAATTTAATCATTGACTGTGGGGTATCCGATATTTTCTACCAGATTAATGCGGGATTACACCGTCGGCTGATGGCCCTGAATATAGACCATGATTATATCGAACGGCCCGGTGAGCATAACTGGAAATATTGGGATAATTCAATCCGGTATCAGTTTCTGTATTTTGACCGGTGCTTTCAAAAAACCAGGTAAATAATTAATAATTAATAATTAATAATTAAAAATTAATAATTAGCATATCACAGATAAATAAGTACTTGTAAGTTATTAAATAGATTATTAACTATCTATGATTACTTAAAACACACTAAACCATTTATCTTAAAGTTGATTTGCTTTTTCTTCAGCTACCTGACAAACAATGAAATCAGGTGTTTATTTTATTCATTAAACTTTTGGAGAGATTACGGGAAACAGGAATCTCCTCATCTGTACCATCTAAAATTAGCCGAAGACCCTGCGAATTGCCTTTAACCCGAACAACTTTATTCCTGTTGACTAAAAATGCCCTGTGACATTTTATCATAAAATGATTATCTTTCAATTGATCTTCTGCTTGTTTTAAGGTGTTGCGCAGTAAAATGCTTTTCATCTCTTTCCCTTTTTGATAATAGACCTGAATGTAATTACCCGTTGAAGTAATGTATATAAGATCGGAAGAATTCACTTCCAGTTTATCTTTGCTGTTTTCAGCCATCAGGCAGATTCTTTCTTCTTCGAAAAGAATGTTGACTTTTGCTGGAAAGTTATTGTTATACTCATTAGCAATTTTTAAGTTCTCAGCAAGCAATCGATTCTGATTTAATACCGTTATCACCACTACAGGGATAATTCCCACGGACAAGGTGTATAACTGATAAGAATAGAATGCTTGAAAATTATTGGTAAAATGGAAGAAAAAGGAAGAGTATAGAAAATTGGCAAATCCAATGCTGAATAAAACCCATATTTGCCAAATAATTTGCTTTTTCACTGTCCATTTTGAGGAATTAAATCCTTTTTTGAATATAGATGGCAACGCAAAATGGTTCAGAAGAAGAGTCAGGGAAGTAACTGCTCCATAACCAATTTCAAAGTAAAGACGATAGTTGTAATGGAAAGAAGATAAACCGAACGGTTCAAAAGAGACCAGAAAAAAAGAAATAAATAAACCGATAGCAAGTATTATTTTCCAACTCCTATCGAAAAGTGGATAAGGCTGATTTATATATTGTTTTATCATTTCCTGATTATATTTTTTGCAAATATAATTCTTTTTTATCGGCATAAACCCCGGCAATACTTTATAGTGTAAAAATAAAAAAAAGACACAATTTCTTGTGTCTTTTTCTATTATTGAGAATCAATAAATTAATATGACTTTAATATGCCAATAGATCCTTGCTTATTACTTTCTTGTTAAGGCAAAATCAACCCAGCTCTTTCCCCAAGTGGGAGTGAGCACTGTTTTATTTTCAGTAGTTAATAACGTGGCAGCTTTATCCACATCCTTTTGAAAATTTTCGTAAGGTTGATGCATAAATTTAGCCATATCGTTTTTAAACAGAGTGGACAGAATAACAGCTCTTGGATTGTTTGGGTTTATACCAAGTGCTGTTTCATAATCATTAATAATTTCGCCCGAATACTTTGGACCGTTTGTTTGTGGATCCGAAGCAATGAGTGCATAGAGTCTGAAACCTTTTAATGTGTAGATTTCTGACTTATCTGTCTCCTTTAACTCCGAAAGGGTATTCAGGTAAGTTTCAGCTTCACTTAAGTACTGCGACTTTTCACTTTTGTCGGGCACTCTGAAAGATAGTTGAACATCAACATATGCCAGATAATATTCTGCCAACCATTGCTGAGGTTGCGCTACAATGAACCTCTCCAACTGACTTCGTACCTGAATAAGCTCAGAAACATCGGTTGCTTTGTTTACATTTTGTACAAGCGGTCCTAAATCCTGTGCCGAAGTAATAACCGACACCATGATAAATAATACACACAATAAGCTTTTAATTGTTTTCATTTTGAATCATTTTAGAATATAATTAATTAGAAATTAGAAACATCGTAAGCAGTTTTTCCACTGATCGTGATAAAGATTCCAATGTAAAAGAAATGACTACTGGAATCTATAACAGGCGTTTTTCTAAATCCGCCCGGACTATTTGCATCGGCTGAATAGGTGTAATTATATACGTTTTTTCGACCGAGTAAATTTGAAGCAGACGCATAGATAATCACTTTTTTACTGGCCAGATATGTGAGACTCATATCCACACTATTGTAAAATCCGGTAGTTGAATTCATAATTCCGTCCTTGGTTGGATCGTGATATGGCCGGCCACTGGCATAGCGATTGGTAATCCCCAAAATGCTTTTTACTGCCGGAATACTGTATTTGATCGAAAGTGAAGCATTATGCATCGTCGCATATTGAGGTGTCGACAGCTCAGTGTAGTCTTGATACTTTCGTTTGGAAAGGTTGAAGGAATATGCAAGCATATATTCGAAGTTCTTTATAAGGTCACGGTCATTTAAAAACACATCTACTCCTTTGCTGTATCCGTATCCATCTGAATTCAATACAGTCGGTTCCTGAAGAGCAAGGTCGCGATACGTTTTATAGTAGGTCTCAATCCTGTACACTTTGTTTTTTTTCTCATAATACACACCTCCCACATACTGTGTACACTGCTCATCAAGCAGTTTGTTATTCTGTAACAGATATTTATTTTCTGGAAGCTGTGTGTATTTTCCTACAATCCCTGAAAAATGTATTCCGTTTAAATTATAACTCAGAGCCAATCGTGGATTCGAATTCCATACATCATTAATGCTCGTGTATTCCATTCTATCAGAAAGTTCGGCATAGAGATTCGAATTGATATTGAAAATGGCCGTAGCAAACAGTGCTCCGATTGAATGGTTTATTGAGTCGATATGTGTTGTAGAGGAATACGTATAGGTTGTTTCGTCGTGACGTATGAAATTTTCCAACCCCACATTCAGCCGTAGAAAATCGGTGAAACGTTTCGTGATTTTTGTCTTTAAATGGATTTCCCATTCGTTATCCCGATATGTATCAGCCGGGATTACCGCATTATCAATGTGTTGATTTTTATATGAAAATGCAGCTCCTGCAAAAATCTTATAACCCGATTCTGAAGTTCTCTGAAATGTGGAGTTCAGGTAAAAATTATCGTCTTTCATACCAAAATCACGTTTAGTCAGATTGTCTGTGGAAGTCAGTTGCTGGATAAAGGTGGTTCTGTCATATCCGATAAAAGTCTTAAAGACTGTTTTTTGATTGGGGTTAAACCGAATCTGGCTACTCCCTGAGAAAAGTCGGTACGGTTGAATCCAGTTCATCCTATCAGGGAAAAGCGTATAGTAAGGTTTCAAATTCTGATAATCAAGATTCACAGAAACCGATCCTTTCTCAAATGCCTGAGTACCGCCACCACTCACGCCAACGGTAGAAGCATTCACCCCAATCTTCGTAATGGGACTAACATCCTTGGTGTTCAAAGCCAGAACGCTTGAAAGACCCTGGGCATATTCCGATGAGCCGGCACCTGTTGAAAAATTGATTCCTTCAAACATAAAGGGGGAGTATCTCCCACGAACCGGAATATTATCACCGGTGGTGGTATAGGGAGAGAGCACATGCATCTCGTCAATATATGTCTGTGTTTCATTGCTATCTCCACCACGAATAAATAACTTTCCACTTTCACCCACCATTTGTGCCCCGGGAAGTGTTCGGAGCGAATGATACAAATCTCCCGTTGATCCGGCAGTGGTTACAATGTCTACTGCTGACATTTTTCCAAACTGACCGTTTCCTTTCAACCTGAAATTGCCGGCTGTGACCACCACATTATCCAGTGTAATGTTATCAGGACGCAACTTAAGCACCAAACCCATTGTTTTTTTTACTGGAACTTGTACTGTTAATTCGGCATACCCAAGCATACGTACACACAGCGTTATATCTCCCAGTTGACTGGTAGTAAATCGAAAGTAACCAAGCGAATCAGTGATTGAGCCATCAATTGTTCCTTTTACAAATACATTCGCATGGGTTATCACGTTGGATTGTTCGTTCATAACCTTACCTTCCATAACGCGTTGTTGTGCAATAACGGATATTACTCCTGCGAAAGAAAGTAAAACAAGTAACTGAATCTTTTTCATTTTGTGTTGCATTATAAATTTGATACTGCAAACGTAGATGAAAGATTTCTTCCCTTAAAAGAACCGGGATGGATGGTATATATAAGTGACAGAAAGCATGTCACAGGGATGAATGGTAAAAAGGAGGGACGAATGGTGTTTGTTTAACGACCCGCTTGCTTACGGCCTTGATAACCCACAATGGCGAGCGGGTCGTTAAATTCAACATAGGACTAAACATTTGAATGACTGTGTTGTTATATCGGTTAAAACTAAAATTATGGAATTTAGTAAAGGAGAATTGTTCCATATTTACAACCGGGGAAACAACAGGGATAGGGTTTTTTATAGTCGTAGAAACTATTTATTTTTTATTGAAAAAGTAAATACCTATATTTCACCTTACGCTGATATTATAGCCTGGTGTTTGATGCCGAATCACTTTCATTTGATGGTTTCTGTCAATTAGGTTGAATTAATGCCAACCATTGCTTTAAATCAAACGAACAATAACGACCTTACCATTGTAAACGATAAGCCAGGAGTAAAGAAGCGGACATTAAATCAATCAATCGGGATTATGCTCAGGTCGTATACGAATGCCATCCAGAAACAAGAGGGTAGGACAGGAGCTTTATTCCAGGAAGGAACCAAAGCGGTATTACTGGACGATAATATATCGTATATTCCTTCCTATTTTCATTCTGCTTTTGGTACTATCTTAACAGCATATCAAGACGATCAAAAAAGTTATGCTGAAAATTGTTTCAATTATATCCATCAAAATCCGGTTTCTTCACTCCTGGTAAAGAAAGCTGAAGACTGGGAATTCTCATCGTATCGTGATTATATGGGTCTTAGAAATGGGAAGTTAATCAATAGAGAGAAGGGGAAAATGTATTTTGATGTGTTTGTATAAAACTATCCTTTCGTTGTTCGCTACTCACTTATCGACCCGCTCGCTATTGTGGGTGATCGGAGTTGTTAGCGAGCGAGCGGGTCTGTCGCAAAAAAAAGGAGCTGTTCGATATCGAACAGCTCCTTTTATATAGTTAAGTATCTACTATACTTTTAAAGCTACTTCCAATTGTGGTCCTGATGGGATCAATGCTTTGGCAGCATCGTTGTCACAATATTGTACGAAGTTTTTCACGTACATACCGGCCAGTTTAGTTGCTTTTACTTCCCATTCTTTTGCATCAGCATACGTATCACGTGGATCAAGGATGCCTTCAGAAACGTTATTCAACGCAACCGGAGCATACAGGTTCATGATTGGAATGTGTACTTTTTCTGCTTTTTCAATAGAACCATCGATAATAGCATCAATGATAGCACGTGTATCTTTCAATGACATACGTTTGCCTGTTCCATTCCATCCTGTGTTAACCAGATATGCTTTAGCACCGTGTTCTTTCATTTTGCCTACCAGTGTCTTTGCATACATGGTTGGGTGTAATGTAAGGAATGCTTCACCAAATGCCGGTGAGAAAGAAGGAACCGGTTCGGTGATACCACGTTCGGTACCTGCCAGTTTAGACGTAAATCCTGAAAGGAAGTGATATTGAGCAGAGTTTTCGTCCAATATAGATACAGGAGGCAATACGCCAAATGCATCAGCCGACAAATAAATGATTTTCTTTGCGTGACCGGCTCTTGAAGGAGAAACGATTTTATTGATAAAATAGATCGGGTAAGAAACACGGGTGTTTTCAGTAACCGATTGATCTTCGTAATTGATTTTACCTGTTGATTCTTCAACCGTTACGTTTTCAAGTAATGAATCACGACGGATAGCTCTCCAGATGTCCGGTTCGTTCTTTTCAGAAAGACCGATAACCTTTGCATAACAACCACCTTCGTAGTTGAACACACCGTTGTTATCCCAACCATGTTCGTCATCACCAATAAGGTAACGTTTTGGGTCAGCCGACAAGGTAGTTTTACCTGTTCCGGATAAACCGAAGAAGATAGCTACATCACCATCTTTACCAACGTTGGCAGAACAGTGCATAGAAGCCATGCCTCTTAATGGCAGGTAATAGTTCATTAAAGCAAAAATACCTTTTTTCATTTCACCACCGTACCAGGTTCCACCGATAACCTGCATTTTGGTTGTCAGGTTGAACAATGTAAAGTTTTCAGAGTTCAATCCTTGTTCTTTCCAGCTAGGGTTGGTTACTTTCGAACCGTTCAGTGTTACGAAATCAGGTTCTCCGTAATTAGCCAGGTCAAAATGAGAAGGACGGATAAACATGTTCGTTACGAAATGTGCCTGCCAGGCAACTTCCATGATAAAACGAACTTTCAGGCGAGTATCTTCGTTGGTACCGCAAAATGTATCAACAACATACAATTTCTTTGCTTTTGACAATTGGCCTGTAACTAAATCTTTACAGCTTTCAAAAACTTCCGGTGTGGTTGGACGGTTAATAGTTCCATCCCACCAAAGGTTTTCATTGGTAACGGCATCCTGAACAAAAAATTTGTCCTTAGGAGAACGACCTGTGAATTTACCGGTGAAAACTGCAACTGCACCTGTGTCAGTCAAAATACCTTTTTCAAAACCTTCATTAGCAGGATTCATTTCATCCTGGAATAATACCTCGTAAGAAGGATTGTGTACGATTTCGAAATTACCCGAAATGCCGTACTTGCTTAAATCCAAATTTGCCATTTTTTTTAAATTAATTGATCTTATGTTGATTTTACTATCTCGCTTAACTGAGCCTTCTTTGACGTGACAAAAATAGTATAATATTATGATGTGAAGAAACAATTAAAGAAATTTTTCTTTAATTATAGCAAAATAGGTATAAAACCAATATTTATTCTGTATATATACGTATTTATTCTGATTGATAATCATATAATTGAATAATATGACTCCCTCAAAAAATGATTGATTCGTTTTAAGATTTCTTTCAAAAATATATTAACCAGCTGAATTAAATTGAATTCAGGCGTCAGGTCAGGTAGAACCCTTTGGCTTATAGATGAATGAAAATGTATTCCTGTTAATTGGCATACATTGTCTGATAAAGTCATTATCTTTGTTTCATAAAAGATCAATATACTCCATAAAAAATCAATAGACATATGAAAAAACTATTTTTATTGGCTATTTGTATCTGTATTCCCGGATTTTATCTGTTGGTGAAGGCGCAGACTCCTTTCAACCGGGGTGTGAACCTGACAGGTTGGTTTCAGACCTCCGGAGCTCATCAGATACAGTTCTCGAAATATACCAGACAGGATTTCGTGAATATCAAAAGCATGGGATGCGATGTAATACGCCTGCCCATAAACCTGTTCTATATGGCAGGCAGCAAACCCGATTATACCCTCGATCCGTTGTTTTATCAATTCCTCGATCAGGCTGTAAGCTGGGCAGAAGAACTGCATATCTATCTGTTGCTGGATAACCATTCCTCTGACGATATTGCAAGCAATAACCCTGACCTGGAAGCTATCCTCTCGAAGGTCTGGTTACAAATGGCCACCCATTATAAAAACAGGTCGACATATATTCTCTACGAAATCATGAACGAACCCCATGGACTTACTACTCAGGTTTGGGGCAAGATTCAGCAAACGGCCATTACCGCCATCCGTACGGTGGATAATGTCCATACCCTGATTGTCGGGCCTTCCAGCTACAACAGTTACACCGACCTGAGCCTGTTGCCCGTGTATACCGACCCCAACCTGATTTACACGTTCCATTTCTACGACCCCTTTGTATTTACCCATCAGGGTGCTACCTGGCCCACACCTTCCATGGCTTCGCTGGCCAATGTACCTTTCCCGTATAATGCTGCCACCATGCCCACTGTTCCCGCTGACCTGTCCGGCACCTGGGTGGCAGGCTCTATCGGTAATTATATGAATGATGGCACGGTGGCTAAAGTCCATTCGCTTATCGATATGGCTGTTGCTTTTAAAACCAGCCGGAATGTGAAGATGTACTGCGGTGAGTTTGGTGTGTATATCCCCAACAGCAATGATGCCGACCGTGTCAACTGGTACCGTGAGGTACGTACCTATCTCGAGCAAAAGGGCATTGCCTGGACTACCTGGGATTATCAGGGTGGCTTCGGCTTGTTTAAAAAAGGATCGAATGAGCAGTTCCTCAACGACCTGAATATTCCCCTTGTGCAGGCATTGGGATTAACTGCACCTGCCCAGCAGGTTTATGTACTGAAACCGGATACGGAGGGTTTCTCCGTTTATACCGATTTTATTAGTGAAAAAATACAGGAGTCAAGCAATGCATCGGGGGCAGTGATTGATTTTTATTCGAACGACAAGCCCAACAACGGAGCTTACTGCCTGCTATGGTCAGGATCAGCCCAATACGGATCAGTCGGGTTTAATTTTTTACCCGATAAGGATTTATCCACCCTTAAGACCCAAAACTATGCCCTGAGCCTGCTTGTAAAAGGGAATACCCCGGGAACTAAATTTGATCTACGCTTTTATGACACCAAAACATCTGTAGTCACCGACCATCCCTGGCGTATGAACTATACCGTGGACGATACCAAAGTGCCATGGGATAACGCCTGGCATAAGCTGTATATCCCACTTTCACTTTTTACAGAAGGAGGTTCATGGGATAACACCTGGTATAATGCGATTGGTGCATTCGACTGGAAAGCCATCGACCGCTTTGATATTGTTGCCGAACAAGCCTCATTGGCCGGCAAGTCATTCTGGTTCGATAATATCCAGGTTACCAACCGCGATACTGCACGGGTGCTGAATACTGACTTATTTGATCTCATGGGAAATAAAAACCTGTCGCTGAAAGTATTTCCCAACCCGGCCATCCAATCCACAACCATTAGTTATACCCTCCAACAATCACAATCCATCGACATCAGCATATATACCGTTTCCGGACAAAAAGTAAAGTCACTTGTCCATTCCACCCAACCTGCCGGTGACTACTCCATACCCTGGAACCTGGACTCAGACAGTTCAAACACCATTCCCGAAGGTATTTACTTCTGCAATGCAATTATTGATGGTCAAAGATATAATGCCAATATTATTGTTTTAAAAAGCAGAACCGTCAATTAATTAATAATTAATAATTCGCAGAACGCTGAATTGTAAGCTTTTGTAGATTAACAAATATATCAAAAATAGCTACAATTACTTAATACTCCTACCTGGATCACTCGCTCAAACCCTTTAAACTTTTCAAACCCTTCAAACTTCTGTTTTCACAACGCGGAACATTGAACACGGAACACTGAACGCACCCTCAAACCCTTTAAACTTTCAAACCCTTCAAACTTCATCCCACAACATGGAACGCGGAACACTGAACGCGGAACGTTCTTACCCGTTCATCGCCTGTCTGTCACCCTTTTAACGATGTTTCTTAGTTATCCCTTAGATATCCCACCTTTATCCCACCTATATCCCATATCATATAAAGAGGTGGGATAAAGGTAGGTTAAGGGTGAGATTAGGGAGGGCGAAGGAATGAATACGGACAAAGACATACAAAAGCAGTGATAAAGAGGTTTAAAACAAATGGGGTTCGTTGGCACCTGCAATTTTGACAACCAACTGATTTTCTATATGCTCATTTATATACAAAAATCCTCAGCAAATGAAATGTTCAATCCACAATCACGAGAATAATCTCCCTGTAAATAACATATACCCCCCTAACTGTTTACATACGTGCTCCATCGATTAAAGATTTAAATCGTATTTTTGTACCCTTAACAGGACCTGAACTAAATCCTGTTTATGGGTTAACCTTCCATATCCGGATTTATATCCGGTTAAATTAAATACGAAGCAATTATCATGAAAAATATGTTATTCCAATCCTTGTTCAGGATCATTCTTATTATTGCAGGGAATTTTATTGTTATGGGCAATCTCTCTGCCCAGACAGCCATGACCAATGTGGCAGCACGCCATACCACCAGCCTGAATGGCAAATGGCAGGCAATTATTGACCCAACCGATGTCGGTACCTGGCGTCAGGTATGGAAAGAACCAATTGTCCAAAAGAAAACCGATTTTTTTGAATACTCCTTTGAAGGAGGACCGATGCTAAACGTGCCGGGTGATTTCAATACGCAATTGCCGGAGTTAACTTACCTGGAAGGAACAGTATGGTATAAGAAAGCATTTCAATTCACGAAAAATAACGGTAAACGGCTTTTCCTGCATTTTGGGGCGGTAAACTATACGGCCACTGTCTATTTGAATGGTAATAAGATCGGGAGCCATGAAGGTGGATTTACACCGTTCCAGATTGAAATTACCGACATGGTAAGGGAAGGTGAAAATGCCCTGGTGGTAAAGGCAAATAACCAGCGGCTGAAGGATGGGATACCCGGACAGGGATACGATTGGTTTAATTACGGTGGCATCACACGGGATGTAAACCTGATTCAAACAAACAATACATATATCGATGATTATTGCATCCAGTTGAAAAAACACTCGAAGAATGAAGTAGCGGGTTGGGTGAAAGTAACCGGATCCAACCTGAATCAGAATGTACGGATTATCATACCTGAGATTGGAGTCGATTACAAAACAACGACAAACAGTGAAGGGCTTGCTGAAGTAAATTTTAAAGCCAGTTGCAAACTCTGGTCGCCGGAAAATCCAACCCTGTATAAGGTGATTATACGGTGTGAAACCGATACTGTATCTGATGAGATCGGCTTTAGAAACATCGAAACCAACGGATCTAAGATCCTTTTAAATGGAAAACCAATATTTTTCAAAGGGGTTAATATACATGAAGAAGCAGCCCTGAAAGCTGCCAAAGCTACCAGCGAAGCAGATGCCCTGACTTTGCTGACCCAGGCAAAGGAGTTAGGATGCAACCTGGTACGCCTGGCCCATTATCCGCATAATGAGCATATGGTGAAACTGGCAGAGAAGATGGGGATCATGGTCTGGGATGAGATACCGGTGTATCAGAACATTGAGTTTTCTACTACGGGTGTGACGCAAAAAATGAGCCTTATGCTCCGTGAAATGATTAAACGTGACCGGAACAGGTGCGGAGTAGTAATCTGGAGTATTGCCAATGAAACCTACACTGCAACACCCGGCCGTGACAAGGC
>Ga0302271_10002886_pt1 | contig 15055 bp, 13 predicted proteins | sample III_Bog_N1_1_FD_198767 | JGI IMG/M metagenome (GOLD analysis project Ga0302271, IMG submission 198767) | Peat permafrost microbial communities from Stordalen Mire near Abisko, Sweden - III_Bog_N1_1 | ecosystem: Environmental > Terrestrial > Soil > Wetlands > Peat | place: Sweden: Abisko... | reverse complement strand
CCCCCTTCCCCTTCCCCCCACAATAATTGTGAAAACTCCTAGATGGAGTAAAAAAAAAAGTAGTAATATCAGGAATAAAAAGGAAATAACTTCTCAGACGCTACAGTGAAAAAAATCCAAGAAAGAAATGGAAAATGAGGAAGAATTTATCAATTCCAAATCCTAGATAAAGATAGAATACGAGAGAGAGTTATGATCCTGCAAATAATGAGATTGAAGAATACAAAAATCAGGTGCAATACTTCATAATTATTTTGAGCAAAAGATATATGAAGAGTTATCTCAAAATAAGCACAATACAGTGACCTTCTTTCAATCAAATTTTAAAAAGATTCTGTCTTCTCATACAAAATCACTAGATGTAATATTACTTTGAAGAGCTCCATAGCTCATAAAAAATAAGATAAGAAATTAGAAACATTATGGAAAAGACTAACTAATTGTTAATTTAATATAAATTAAGAAACCCTTTTAGAAAAAGTGAAACAGTGCTCGATAATAGATTGTGGGTACCCATTTTTAAAAGAAGTTCTCACAAGGATGAAGAATAACACTCTTTTATAAACCATGTTCTAATTGAAGCAAAGAAAAGCTGGAGATGATGAAATTCAAATGAATTCTTTTTTGCTTTTTCATCCTGTTGTATTTCTCGAAATTACTTATTAGCATGTGGAAAATAATAGTAATAATAAAAAGATTGAATAAATGCTACCAATATTGAAGAAAGATATTAATAAACAATAAAATAAGACGCAATTTCAGTTTTTGAACCTTGGAATTACAAGCACTAATAACCCCTTAAATAATTAAAATCAAATTCAAAAAAAAACCATTTATTCTTCTGGTTCCTGTCTATCTGAAATAAAAATATTCAAGATATTCAAGCATATTTAGCCTTAGATCCGATTTCCACTTTTGAATAGCTTAAAAATTTAATTTTATGTAAGCAATTCCTTTGGATTATTATTCCAAATGGTCCAATTCTAAAATATCAACAAAAAGAGAGGGCACATAAGACAAGATAACAATGAAGATTTTTTCGATTATTTTGAGTGATACCTTATTCTTAAGATATCATTTTAGACAAGTATGACTTGCCATGCTAATATTATTTAAGAAAAATATCCAAAAATGATATTTTTTCCCTTATTGGAGTGGTTGTAGAAGGATCCAAATTTATAAAAATCGATCTGAATTTAAATTTTTCTTTCTTCGCTAACCTAGACAATTTCTTTGTATAAATTTCAAATCCCAAAGGTTACAAGATTTGCTAATTTTCTAGGGGGAGTGGGATAGGGAAATAAAATAGCTCAGGTTTGATCTTGAACGACCAGAATTATTAATAGAAAAGAAAGAGGGAGAGAAATACTGTAACTCAAGTAAAAATCGAGGTTAGTAAGTTCTGCTTGAGAGTGGTGGATATCAATAAGTTATAATTAATTGTTTTAAAAAAGTTGAACAAAAAAGATATTTATCTATCTAAACTCTAGGAAGTGCATCAACAAAAAAGAAAAAACATCGCATGAGCGCTTAGGAAGCTTAAAATGGTGCTTAGAATAATGAAGTAAGAAACAATTATGATTTGATTTGATTTTACAGTGCAGATAAGATTCCAAATGGAATCTGCTTCTCCTATTAGTTTATCTTTGTCTTGAACAAGGATGGCATAAAGATTAATTGTTAATATATTAGTTTTAACTCTACTTACTATATTTTTTCTAATTCAGCACCTTGATGAGAAGGAGAATCTCTTGAATAAAGAGGATCCTATGGCCTCTCCTCCTTAACAGACAAACATTGAACTCGTGAATGTGAATATTGTTGTTAATGATGAGAACAACGAACAACATGAAAATCCAGTCTAATAAGAAGAAGCTCAGAAAAAATCTGAAGAAGAAGGACAAAGTGAAGAGCAGGATGAAGAAGACGAAGAATACGAAGATAGCGGTGAGAAACAAGCGAAAGACGCCAAAAAAGAAAGGAGAGAAGCGAAGAAGAAAGAACGTCAATCTGTCAAAGATGAGAAAGCAAAAATCAAAGAGACATAAGAGAAAGACATTGGTGAAGACAAAACGAAGAAGAAGAGAGAAAAACTAAAGGAAGCTATGCTAACTAAAGAAAAGTTACTCGACAGCACGAAAGAAAAAGTTAAGAATCTTGCGAAAAAAAGCAAATTAGAGTAGCAAAAAGAGTTTTAAAAATAATTTAAACTTAAATAACTCGAGAACTAACGCAGAGCTAATCAATCGTAGTCTGCTAAGAGCGGGGGTGATAAAGACAGCGGATCTTCAGGTGTAACATGCAAGGACTTATTGAGAGATAATTTGTTCAGAAGAAAGTCTTTGAGGATCTTCTTTTTGTCGTTATTAACTTGTGTGATACTTGCTTTGTTTTTGGCGGCATACTATGCATTTGGATTTGAGAGAGGTACAATGAAATTTAAGAATAATGAATCAGTTAATTTGATAGTAACTAGCTGCTCGTTATTTGTATATGACCACTCCATGATTTCTGCGCTATCACTGGATACGAATTTCCTTGGGATTAAGTCGATACCTTCATCTCTTGATTCAGATGAATATGCTTTCCTTCAATTTGTTTATCCAGATGCACCTGCAAACTCCAAGGATAGCACTTTTTCAGAAGTAATATTTGATTTAAAAAAGAAGATTTAAATTTGTTTAAAGTTGTTGTTATCAAGTAAATAAGGAAGAAAGAGAGTCTAAAGATTTAAATTTTTTTGTTTTTGCTACTTCCGCTTAGTTTGAAAAGCTGATGCAATTTCAAATGATTTGTATTATTTTATTAAGTCACCTTCCCCCTCTCCCCAGTGAATAATATTTCCTTTGCGTTTGTCGATTTTCAGGAAAAAATCTTACTTAATTATTAAACTTTTTTGAAATGTTAACTTTTCTTTTTAATAGAGCGAAGAAAGTGGTGTCAGAAAGCTTGAATTCGTGAACCAATTTGACCACGATTCCTGTGAAATCGCTATTTATCTCTACAAGCCAACCACTTTCACAGTTTTCAATATCGACTGTGGTGACTCTCAGCAGTGCAATATCGTAATAAACTCAGCTAATTTTATTGCGACTTCCATGGAAATCAAAGGATACAATGTTCAAATGAATGCACCAGAACTCACTGCAGTAAAAATTAATTTGTATTAATTGATTTCATAAACTAATTTTACTTTTTTAACTTTTTGAAGACAACATTCTCTTACTTGAGTGCTTTAGGCCATGTAGAAATACCCAATTTCACATTTACTACTGCTTCAATCATCACGAGAGAAGGAGATATTGCAGTGTAATCTACGAATCCCATTGAATTAATTTCCTATCAATACGATCCGTATATTTGTCTATCTGCTAACGATATTTTTACTTCATCTGGTGGTACACTGAACCTCGCCGATTTCAAAAATTATTACATATCAAAAAGCGGCACCTGCTAGCCTGGTAAAATCCTCAATTTTCATATTCTTTTCTAAACATTTCCTAATTCAAATCTCATATTTTTTCATTTTTTTAGTCTATCCTTATGGTGCTACTCCATCAGTCGATAATCTGCTAGAGGAACGATGCATGGAAACAAAAGTTCGCATCGGAAGTACTGCACCAACATCTACTCTCAACGCTGAGAATTCGTTTGGGAATATCTATGTGAACAAAATCAGCGCAAAAGGTGCATTCCCAGCCGAAGTCGATGCTATTGGGAATAAGATCCTCTTCAATAAAATCGAAGTTGGAGGAACTACTGCAAATAATATACAGTCATACATAAATCTCTCGAGGTAATCGTAAATCAATCTCCTGAATTCAACAAAAGAAGCCTAAAACCCTAAAGTCTATGACCCAATATTCTTGTACATGCTCGGGTCAAAGTTTACACACTCCGATACCTTCTAGCAGATACAAGTAAGATAATACTTTAAATTGGCTCTTTCAGTAAATACTTATTTATCATTTTTATCTTTATCCACAAGATGAGTTACAACCCAGCTTATTCCTACATGAAGCCATGGTGGTTGGGTACATTAACAGTGACCTTAATGATAACATAGAAATACACGAATACCATTACAATAGCTCCTGGTTTCTGTCCATATGTTCCTTCAATAAATCTTGAGAGAATCTACTACACTGAACAGTTAATTTAGAATTTCATGTTGAGTTAATCTGCACCTTAAGTAGCATTGATTTCAAATGGATGGCAAGCAGATGTGAGTTACCCACCACAGAAATTCGATAACACACAGTAGCTCACAGGATTTAGAAAATAAAGCACGGAACGAAATAATGATGAAAAATGGTTCGGAGTAAAGAAAGATCAGTTCAATGAACTTTAAGTTGATAACTATGATGTCAATGCCAATGGTATTATTGATTTTATTGTGATTATTTTATGGAGATTAGGAGAGAATGTAGTGACAATTAAGCTAAAATTCACACTTTTTTATTATGATTTTTAAAATAATTTTAGGAAACTTGATAGCAGCAATCATCGTCAGTTGCATTCTAGCAGGAATCATGGGGATTCTATTCCTAGTAGGAGTGGTCTTTGCCATCAACTAAACTTACCTTTGGGTGCTCAATCATATTTCAAGTGTGAGCAAATATTCCACTTTAGAGAAAGGCGGTGGTGGAGAGATCGATGAGACAAGTCTAGATATTCAGAAGAGATAACTCTACAAGCAGTACATAGTAAGGAATTAAAGGAGTAATGATTTGGGGAATCCAGATAAATAAACATTTTTTTTTTGAAACTCCAGGAAGATAAGCTTCAAATGGATGAATTAGCTAAGAAAGCAGCTGAAGAAGGCGATATGCAAAATGAAAAATCAGAATACGTTCCAAAATACACAGTCACTGGAATCTTCATGCTATTCTACACATTGGTCTACATGTCACCACCTTTGAGTGCATTCATCGACTATATCGTCCTGCTATTCTAGAAATCCCAGTAAAACTCCATTAAGGAATTCTACGACTAGCTATTCTAAATGAAAAAGCTTAAAGATATTGTGGGTTAAGATGAAGAGCTTCATAATCTCGAGAAGGACTCAATTCTCGGAAAAGACATGAAACAGCTTTATGAGAAATACTGTTATTTGAATGAATATTTAGAGAGAAAATTTGATGATGAAGATAATATAAAATTATTGAAAATGAGAGGATTCAAGATTGTCACTAGGGAAGATGCTTAAACTCAATTCTTCACAAGAATCAAACTCAATATCAGTAATTCTCTCCCATCTGTTGTGGATCAGCCAGAGAAAACATCATTGGATTTGTTCATCACTTCTTGTTGCAGTCTCACGAAATTCGAAACTGATAGAATCGATGCTCATGATTTAGATGCCACATATCAAGTAAAATTATTAATGAGTTATTATTAAAAGAAATAACCTTGAATCGAGTCTTAAACTCTGTTTTTGTAATAATAACTTTTTACTTAGGAATTCTGCTCATTAAATCATCTACAAAAACAATAATTAAATGAAGGATAAATGAAGAGAGAGTACGGTATTGACTCGGAGTATCTACCTTAGCAGTGGGTTGAGAGAGATGACAAATTTGATGTGGCTAAGGTGAAGAAGAAATACTTCATTGAACGAAATAGGGTTGAGAATAATTTCAAGATTCTCTTATCAAAAGACAGCTTTTTGTTTAACTTAATTTACGACTCAGAAGATGTTAAGCAATCTTAGCGAGATTTGTAAGTCCCAACTGGATGGCCATTTTTCGATTTCATCACAGTTATTGCTCATATGGCTGCAATGATCATTCTTGGGTTGCCGTTGCTTGCTTTAGCTATTTTTGTCAGAATGTAGCAAGCATCTTATTCGCTGTTACCACCACTGAGAACTATCACCATGCAAGAGCTATTGTATTATCCATCTTCGATTCCTGCAAAGCTAATTTCAGATAACGGAATCGTAATTGCAATCACTATTATGACGATAGTGTTTTGGGCTCTTTCTGTATGGGATTTGATTTACTATTATGCTTCCATGGACTTCCCATAGACAAAGTACTTTACAGAATACAAACTCGTTGGAAAATTCAGAAAGTTCTTAACTTCAATTATGTGGATCATTGTCCTGATTGCACTGTATACAACTGCAGTGTATCTGTCATTAGTTGCCATTTGGTTGATGCTCAGTGCAATCATCAACCCTAATGCGTTCTTGCCATATGCGACATCTGCTGCAACTTTTGTTACACTTGTCAGCAAAAAATACAAGTAATAATTATCATTTGGACTTAATTAATAATAAAATTTCTAATTTTCTGTTTATTTGATCTTTTAATCTAGGGAATTCTAAGAAGTAACTCAAAACGGTTTCAAAATCCTAGCTGATTACATATAAAACCTCGCTGAAGGTTAATTCACTGACCTCCTCAATAAAATGGACATTCAAGACAAAATTGCTGATATCATCCCCACTGATCAAATCAAAGGGATCACAGCGGAGGCAGCTAAATTAGGAATCATCGACCCCTCAATGAACGAAGATATCCAAAATAATTTAGAAATCATGATCAGAGATCCAAGTTCAGCATCTAAACTTGGAAAAGAACTTACTAAAATATCAGAAGACCCTTAAGCATATGCAGCCATGGTAGCTGAGAAACTAGAAGAAAAAGCTAAAGCTATTATCTTGCAATAAGTAAAAAATTATTAAAAATACTCGAATACAAAGAAAGACACATTTCTTGTTATTTCCTGCTTTATATTCTTTTTCATTTCTTTTCTTTAACATTTTCTAGATAAGTGCTATCGACAAGAACATTCGAGATGATATTCTAGCTCTCATGTGGTGTCTCTTAAAAGGCCAAAAAAGTGAACTTAAAGCATCAATTGGCTCTTTCGTGAACTCTATGATTGGTGCATTCTAAAAAAAACAAGGAAAACAACTTCTGAATTCTCTGGGATTCTTAAATCTCAAAGGCCCAGTTTTTGATTTTGTCTGGGAATTTGCTTTCCCTTAAGAGAACTTCAAAGGCAATTATCAAGACCATCTTACAAATGTCTTTTGCGTTGCTTTAGCTAACGTCATAACAGTTTGGAATAAGAATCTAAAATCAATCATGAATGATGTTGACACACCAGCCAAAACAGTTATGTCCAAAGCATAAAGTAAAAAGAAAAAAGCTGCAGCAACAAAATCGGAAGATTAGATTTTGAAGGAAAAATTGTAAAAAGAAATATAAAAAGCTGAGTAAATTGCATTGAATGATGAAAACCATAAGGAAGAATATGAAATCGATATGAGCTCAGAAGAAGCTGTTACATTTGCTTATAAAAATATAATCTTCTCGGTGATTTAAATATGCAAGAGTATCCATTCCGGAAACTCAGATGTAAAGAAAATTTTTGATTGTTTTTTTTTAAGTTGTTTTTAACCGACATTTTATGTAAAATTCAAGGTGATTTTGAACGAAATGTTGGGCTTAGTTGAAAATGCTAGTAATCTTCCTGGATTCGATAGTCTAAGCGAAGTTAAGCGATTCCAAGATATTTTCAAACTTGGTTATTCTGTGTTCAAAAATGATGGATAGTTCATTTACAAAGAGATGATGAGTGCGTTTAAGAGTTTCTTGAAAAATTCTGGAGTTGAAGAAGAAGTCAGAGAGAATGCAGGAATTGGCATTATTGATATTCTCTCTATCGTTGAGGTTGTAATTGGAGCTTTCAAAACCTAAGGAGGAACACTAAACTCTGCAGTATTAAAGCGATCTATCTTAGGATTAATAGGGTCAATTGAGTTTGTGGAGACAAAGTAGAAATTTAAAAAAGCAGATTTCAAAGAACCTAGCCTTTTAAATTCAATCGAGGAATGCGATTAAACCAAAGAAAACCTCAGTATTAGCTTGAAGGAAACGAGTTAATAGATAGTTTCTCTCAAGGATAATCTCCAGCGAACTAAAGACTAAGAAGAAACTTTACTAGATAAAATGGAAAACAGTTTAGCTTATTTAAAAAGCTATTTCTATGATCTTTAGAATCATCTAGGGAAGAAAGAACAAGACATTGAAAACTAAGAAGGAGAAAAGGTTGTATTGCTAGTTGAAGGATTGATAAAAGAGGCCCAGAAGAATATGGTCGAGAAAAACAAGGAATTCTTAAAAAAGAAAGAAGACATTATTGCTGCCTTTGGGAAATTGAAAAAGCAAAAATAAGAGGAACAAGTCATCGTAGAGAGAGACAAAAAGACTGTAGAAGAGAGGGCTAATGAAGTAAAAGGAGTCTTTTGTATTATCAAAATAGTTGATCTTTTTTTTTGTTTGAATTATTGTTCTTTAGATAAAGGCGATTGTTGAATAAATCAAAAATGAGTAGGCTAAAATCGATCAGCAACACTAAGAGAATTTAGCTGAGATAAATAAACGGTTAAGTTAGAATAAAGCTGCAATTAATGTACTCAAATCAGATAACGAAGCTGATTAAAAGAAACTAAAATTTTTTGAAGAAATGAAAAAACCTAAAGAAAAACATGATATTATTCCAGATAGCAAAGTACCATAAGGAAAGGGTAACTCAAAAAAAAGTTCAATTGCTGAAAAAGATGAGGAAAAAGAGAAACTTCTTGGTGGAGAAGATGCAGGTGAGGAAGATATTGAGATTGAAAAAGAGAATTTTGTCCTTGTGCCTTAAGAAGGTATTGTAAATTAACTGCTGGCTACAGAGATTGTTTCGCGTGGGAAGAATTTCTTCGGAACAATTAGTAAGGTTGAAGAAGGTAAACCACGCAATTTAGAGTATTGTGCTGAGTTAAAAGCTTAATTTATCTTTTTTAATAACATTAGAGGATCAAAACCTAGCAGAAGAGAGAAGACAAGCTGATGAAATGAGATCTTTAAAGCTGTAAATTCAAAACAGAAATTAAGAGATTTTAGAATTGGAGAAGATTTCCGAAGCAATATATAAAGAAATTGAAGTTCTTGACAGTCAATATAACGAATAAATCAACAATTTGAATGAGCACTTCGATTTAAATGCTGCTAAAGATCGAGAAGAAGAAGCCATAGAAGCATTTGAGGATTCTGATGAAAAATATGCAAGAACCATCAATTTAATATCTGATAATATGGATTAATAACAAGATCTAGAGGACGACTAACAACACCTTGATGAAGATGTCAATGAGATTATTAAAGAATCAAAAATATATCTACAAGATTTCAAGGAGTCATAAAAAGCTCTTACTGCCATTCTTGAAGAAAAAATTAATCTTCCTGATGAAATCTTCGCCTTACAAGGTACAGTGAAAAGAGAATATGATTGTAGTTTTAGCATATGACATGGGAAAATGTAAGTATTTAACACTTTTTGTTTTTATTTGCAGCTCGAAAATCAAAAATTGAAGAATATTAAGAAAGCTTAGATGCTCGGGTTAAAGAGATAGCTGAAGATTCCAAAGGCAAAGAAAATGAAGAAATAGAGAAAAAAGGAGAAAAGACACCAGCTTAAATCAAGGAAGATTAAAACAATTACTTATCATCCGGTGCGACTGTTCTCATGAGTTTCTTCACAGGATCAATCTCAAATATGAGTACTGAGATTATGAGAGATTTCGGGTAATTCTTAAAGATCGCTTCTGATAAGTTCTCTGATTAGTATGTACTAGCTAGTTCATGTGATTTCCTGCGTTCTCTGATAATAGACGATGAGTCAAAAGGCAAGTCAGGAAGTAAAGTTGCAAAAGACAAAATATCATAATTCTTGAGTCTTTTGAATTTACTGGAGATATTTATGAATGATTCGAAGTCTCAAATGGAAAAGATTAAAATACTAGGCGAAGAACTTGGTATTTAAAACGATCTAGTTCTGCCTTTATAGATTCTAATTAATGCTAAGTTCGATGGGTTGATTTCACCACTGGATATTTAGTCTGAAGTCAAAGGATCACCAGTTCTTGAAAAGATATCTATTTCACTTAAAATCAAAGAAGATGTGATTCTTGGATTGACTCATACAATCTTGAAACACAAGAATATTAAAGACTCCTCAATATTCTTTAATTTCGTAGTCTCTCTTAATAAGGTATTACATAAGCAGCTATTCACTATTTTTTGCTTCATTTTGTGATTTTTTCTTGATTAATAGATAAAAGAAAACAAGATCCATATTTTGAAGGAGCTTTACACAATTTACACTTCTACTGATGCTAGTGAACTCTACAATAGCTTGTACTTCTTCAAGGCGATAACTGATCTACCAAAAGAGTACAAGAATGTTAGAATCCGAGATTTAGTTTGTGTTATGTTATTTATGAGAGGAGAGCTGGAATATAATTTCGTGAAACATTTTGTGGAGAAGACTCTTAAGCTTATTCCAGATGAAAAACGAGAAATGAATCCTAAAATGGATTTAGAATTAAGAGATAGATTGAAAATGAATACTGAACTACCAGTTCATTTCAGGAAACTATTCGAGATCGAACATAAAGGTTACATCACTACAAGCACCATGACGACGGATTTCAAAGATTTCAACAGGAATCCTTAAGTTATGCTTGAATAAACTGACTTTTAATTCATGAAGAAGCTTATTGGATTAAGGAATATCTCAGTCATCGAAGACCCTAGTGCAAATACGATTGTCAGAAGTTCCATCTAAGATCTCTCAGAAATCTTAAATATCGACTATACTTCCTTAGAGTTGTTCATATCCCTGTTGACATCAAGTTCTCAGGAAAAAATCTCAAATTCCTTAAGCAGATTGAATCTCAGTGATATTGACTCTGAAATGAATGCTGCTGGACTGGAAGCGTTCACAGAAAATGCTTCTGCAATTTCTTAAAAATTAGAGCAAAGAAGAACAAATATCAAGACCATTAACAAGACAATTTTCTTAGATTCACTCCCTTCTTGCTTAATTTCTAAAATTCTTTTCAGCAAAAATGCTTAGCTGACTTATCGAGATTTCTTGAGTATGTTCTAGATATTTTCTCCACCAATTTCGAAATCTATTGTGTCACTGATCGATTTCAGATATGGAATTGTAGGAACAAAAAAAGAAGATATTTTCAGTTTCATAAACCCAAATGTCAAGGAAGAGAACTTTGATAGAGAATTCAAGGCTTTTAATGTAAGCAAAATTTCATATATTTTATTTTTAAAAGTAATAAATTATTTTATTTTCTTCAAATCTAGAATTCCTCCAGTGGAGTGTTGAAAGCACTCTAGATTATTTCTAATGATAACGAATCAGCTCGTATTGAAGTCTTCCTTCAATATTTGATTAACTCCGAACAGCAAACACTTTTACTTGTGAGCTGCTTGCTAGTATATTTCAGTGGCCGATCCAACAATATCCTGCTAAAACTTCAGAAAGATGAAAAAGACAAGCCAATGACTGTGGAGCAAGTATTGAGTTCATTTATGTAACTGAAAATGGAGCTATTTGATTCCATTCACACTTATTTCTAAGAAGATACTTTTATCTGCTCTTCCGTTTTCATCAAACTTTTCAGGTAATTAGATTACTTGGTGCAATTAAATGCCTAAGCAAAAGCTAATGAATCTATTGCAAAAGCGCTCTTAAAGCCATTTATTTAGTAGCCTTTGACTTATGTCGAAAACAATATTGTTATCTCTGAAAAGACTGTAGAATAATATGTTAGACTTTCCATTGGAAAAAGCATAAATACCTCATTTTTCGCAAAGGAATCAGGAATTTCCTTGGATTTAGTAGAGTTAATATCCACTATGGCCACAATTAAACAAGCAGGAGATTCAAATTAGCGCTAGGCTATTTTATAATAACTCAAGAACAACCCTTCAGTTGGTAACTTCCTTGGACAACTTCAAGTGAATGTCAATGAGTTAATATCCTTGATCCGCATAATGTTTTTAGATTACGACCCTAGTGATTCAAAGTAATTATCCAAGTCATTGAAATTACGTTCATCGTTTAAGATAGACGGACTGCTACAGTTAGTCGCACTAGATGCAATGCTTCCAGTGTTCGCAGAAGTTGGCTCTAATAAAATAAAATTAGAGAATTTAATAAAAACTAATAAATTCATCAAGACATCTAAAGTATCACCATTATGGGCAACACTTGCGTACATTCTAGTGAAAGGAGAATTCACTTTATTGTCGAAGTATAGATAGTAGATTCTGCCTTTGTAATATCCTGTGGCACTTCCGATAAATTCGTACAATCGATATGTTGACACAAAAACAACTTACACACTTGCTTAAGTTGCCAATACGAATGACATTAAGTTCCTCCATCTTATTTAAGGACTCGCAGGGTAGAATATTTTTGGAATTAAAAGAATATTAGTTTAGAATTTAGGATTGATTTATTGATTTTGTTTATTGGTTTCTTTTTCTTAGGATTCTAACATGCAGAAAATCAACTTTCATAACCACTGAGTTCCTTAAACAAATCTACTCAAAACTCAGCAAGAAATATGCCAAGGAAGCCTCAGTGAAAGTCGAAGAAGATATCAAAAAAGGCAACAGCATACCCTATGCTATCTACAAATTCACTAAAGCCACTCAAATGAGTCCATTCTGGACGCTCCTCATGCTCGGAGACTTAGAGGCTTGGGAACTCCTAGCTTAAAATTTCTATTTAATCAATAACGCTGAAGAGCCTTTCATGAACCCGTTTATCGTCCTCGTGTATGTGTTGAACATGCGTGCAAATCCGTTGCTAGTGAAGTAAATGCTGGTTGATATTGAATTCTCCATGCTTGCACATAAAATCTAAGCTGCTAAGCTCAAATGCGATGACATTAAACAGCAGAAACATAAATAGAAAAAAGACCCCGATGATTATGATTACGAGTATTTCGACAGCGAAGACGAGATCAATGATCAACTGAAATAGGTTAATTTAACTAAAGGGAAAAAGGGAATCGAGACAAAAATCACATATGAACTTGAGGAAGGAACTAGAGAAGAAATTGAAGAAATAGAACATAAAATCAAAGCTTACTAAGAAAGAATGGATGATATTCTCATAGAAGCATTAGACACAGATGCTGATTCGTAAGATTTTAGTTTTTGTTTAGTTGTAGCAATCTCATATGAGTTCCAAGGAAAGAGTTGATAAATGATGTTCTTTTTTCTTTTAATAAGTTTGATGCTTACAGCAGAGGAAATAGGTTTCCCAAAGAAGATCATAACAATGCTTCTGATTTTCTACATGAATCACATCGAAAAGAATAAAGCCATAAACGGAAAAGCAGAAGATGATGAAGAAGAAGAAGAAAAAGACGATGAATCAAGTGAATAGCGTCTTAATAATGATATTCTCGACTAGGCTTTTGAAGTCGCTGAAGCTGCATTGTAAGAAAAAAGCTAATAAGTTAATTTTTTAATATTTGTTATTCCTTTTTTCAGATTCAAAGACAACTCAGAAGATGAAGATGCATCTCGAGAATACAAGATGCTCGATAAAATCTTCTCAATAATCGATACATGCTTTTATAAGGATCCTCGAAGAGAACACTACAATGAAGCAGCAGAAGAAAAACAAATGAGCAATACGTTTTGCAATCAAACCTTGCGCACAAGTGGTATTATGCAATTAGTCGTCCTCGGAACTATTTCTTAATTAAGAGAAGCATACACTAATTTCTATGGGTTTACTTAACGAGATGAAGATCATTATAAACAAGTTTCTTTTGGAATAGAATAGATTCTTGGTACACTAGAAAGATTCTATTATTTCGATGATATGATGGATTTCTTCCCTAAGCATAGACTCTTCCCACTATTGGTAAAAAATAGAAGAAATATTCTTGAAATTTAATTATTTATTTGATATATTCAGGGTTTATCAGTAGGATTTATCATAGAAACTGATGATATTCTCTCAGGGACAACTTCAGAAAGTGTATTTGGGTAAAAGTACAAGGATCATGTGATAGATGAGTTATCAAATAAGGTCCTCGAGAGATTGTAGCATAATGACTAGGAAAAAGATAAAGATAAAGTTGATGAGAAAAAAACTAAAAAATTCATCGAACTTACTAAGCAAAAGCTTAAAATGGATTATTTTATCAATGAGATTATGGGTGATATCATGTCACAAGTTGATGAAAATGCATATTACTTCGTTGGAATATTCCTATCGATTAGTTATCCAGAAGTTTTAGAGGAATTAAAGAATAGATAGAAGGAAGTGTTAGTTAATAATTTCTAAGATTACACTCGAAATACGTAAAATTTTATTTGAATTAAATTATTTTTTCTAACCAAAAATAATAAAAAGTTATGACTAAGACCATATTCTCTTACATATTGGAGACTCAGCTGAAATGGAGTATTACTTGAAAAGACCGTATTATTTCCAGAAATATGATTATCCTAATATAGATATTTATTCTGGTGGTTTGTATTCTGATGTTTTCGAATGGATAGATGGATATTCAGCAGCTGCTGAATCAGACGGTTTTAAGTTTCTTGTTGACGTATACAAAGAAAACTATTAGTCTTTGAACAACTACGATGCGTTCATTTAAAATTATCAATAAGATGCACCATTTTTCTATGGAGCTTTAATTTTAAATGGGTTAGTACCAACAGATAGAGGTTAGTTTAAAATGGATGATTTATAATAAGCCGTAACAGCTTGTTCAGTTGAACTCACCAGCAATAAAAAAGCCCTCTCTGAAATTTTGAGTATGCTAGTTCCTTCTCTCCCCACGGTGTTTTCAACAGCTGTAGAGCAGTCGAATGTGTCTGAAGAAACTTTGTATTCATTTATTAATCTGTCCATGGGGAAGAGTGAGGATTTAAGCACAGATATTGACAACCTCATCAAGAAAGCTGCATTATCTCTTGATAATCAAAAGTAACTTTTATAACTCATATTATCTTAACTTCAATTCACACTTACACTCCTTTCTTCAATAGAGCATTGAAGAATTGCATATGGGCATACCGTGGCGATATGAGTTTAATCTCTCAACTAATCGATTTCTCTCCATTATTCGAGAAATGTGATAAAAACCATCAAGGAACAGATCCAAAAGTATCCGAGATTTTCAAGAAATTCCTGTGGTCATTTGAAGAGGTACGAT
>Ga0302271_10002884_pt1 | contig 15067 bp, 10 predicted proteins | sample III_Bog_N1_1_FD_198767 | JGI IMG/M metagenome (GOLD analysis project Ga0302271, IMG submission 198767) | Peat permafrost microbial communities from Stordalen Mire near Abisko, Sweden - III_Bog_N1_1 | ecosystem: Environmental > Terrestrial > Soil > Wetlands > Peat | place: Sweden: Abisko... | reverse complement strand
TATTAATGAAACTCTTAAGAAAAAATTCGGCACGGCAAACGATTACCTCGAGGTTTTCGATGAAAAAATTAATGACTCTGAGGGTCCGGTTGTGGCAAGTATTTCAGAAGATATGGCAGATATTTACCAGGATATAAAGGACTTCCTTCTCCTTTACCAGACCGGCACCGGAGAGGTTATGAATGACGCTGTATGGGAATGCAGAATGAACTTTGAAAATTTCTGGGGTCAGAAACTGGTAAATTCCATGAGGGCTATCCATAAATTTATCTACTCGGGTGAGGAAATAGGGAAAGTTGAAAAAAAGAGTGAGCAGAATGATGAAAACAGAAATACTGCCGACTGGTTTATAACAAGAAGACAAAAGGATTTAAAAGGAGATATTGAATAATATGTATAAGGAAAATATTACGGTTGAGGAACTGGCAGAACATGAACTCTCATGGTTTAAAGGTGAAATAGTTTTGGTCGATAATCTTAAAACGTTTTATGAGGTCGTTCCAAGGCTTTATGGATTGGACCTGCTAGGTTTCGATACTGAGACCAGGCCAACATTCAAAAAAGGTAAGAAAAATGTAGTTTCCCTCATCCAACTTTCGACTGGTGACTTTGCATGTCTCTTCCGTATCAATAAAATAGGTATTCCTGATGAACTGGCAGATCTGTTATCCGATCCCTCTGTCATAAAAGCAGGTGTAGCCGTACACGACGATATACGATTCTTAAAAGGTGTCAGGAAGTTTACTCCCGATGGATTTATTGAGCTGCAGACCTTCGTAAAAGATTTTGGTATTCAGAGTTCAGGATTAAAAAAACTTGCAGCAATAATTCTTGGCTTCAGGATATCAAAACGGCAGCAGGTAACCGACTGGGAAGCCGAACAACTTTCGGAAGCACAGCAGATCTACGCAGCTACTGATGCATGGGTTTGCCATCAGATATATACCAAACTGATTAACGGACATGAGAAAAGTTAGAAGTGAACTAAAGTTTAGAGTGACTAAAGTTGAAGAATCCAGTACTTTGATCTTCTATTTATTTTAAGTACTCTGGGCACTCTAGGCATTTTAGACACTTGTCTCTAATAAAATATCAAATATTTGTAAAAATCAATAAGTGGAACGAGTCAAAATAGTCTTGAAATCCGGCAAAGAACAATCTCTCCGCCGTTTCCATCCGTGGGTATTCTCAGGTGCAATAAAGAAGATGTATGGAACTCCTGCTGAAGGAGATCTTGTGGATGTTTATGATAATAAAGATACTTTTCTTGCAGTAGGTCATTATCAGCCAAGCTCAATCGCAGTAAGGATACTATCGTTTAAACAGGAGACACCCGATATTGATTTTTTCAGGGAAAAGATAAAACTTGCAATAGCCTACAGGAAAGCAATCGGCATTATAGATAACCCTCAGATAAATGTTTTCAGAATCATACATGGGGAAGGAGATGGCTTACCGGGTCTGATAGTCGACTTCTACAATGGTGTCGCCGTGATGCAGATGCACTCAATAGGCTTTTACAGGATAAGGAAAGAGATCGCTTCGATCCTTTCTGAACTCCTTGATATCAGGATTACAGCTGTCTATGATAAAAGTGAAGGTACAATTCCTCATATGTCAGGGATAACGGCAACGAATGAGTTCCTTTTTGGAAATTCCGGACAAGTTATTGTTACTGAAAACGGCTATAAGTTTAAGATTGACTGGACGACAGGGCAGAAAACCGGATTCTTCATCGACCAGAGAGAGAACAGGAAACTGCTCGAAAAATACAGTGACGGAAGAACAGTGCTCAACATGTTCGGCTATACAGGCGGATTTTCGGTCTATGCAATGAAAAACGCCGTAGTTGTTCATACGGTCGATAGTTCATTCCCTGCTATTGAACTGGCAAATGAAAATGTTAAACTCAATTATGGAGAAGATAAGAGGCATGAATCATTCCAGGTTGATGCGTTTGATTATATGAATCATATTAAGGATCAGTACGACCTTATCATACTCGATCCACCAGCATTTGCAAAGCATAATAATGTCCTGGCAAATGCTCTGCAGGGCTATAAAAGACTGAATATAAAAGCAATTGAGCAGATTAAACCGGGAGGTATTATTTTTACATTCTCATGTTCGCAGGTTGTCACCAGAGAGAATTTCAGAAAATCGGTTTTCGCAGCTGCTGCCAATACCGGGCGCAGTGTCAGGATATTACATCAGATGAGTCAGCCACCAGATCATCCTGTAAATATTTATCACCCCGAAAGCGAATATCTCAAAGGTCTGGTTATATATGTTGAATAATACTGTTATGACTACAAACAAAAATATTTTACTTGTTGCAAAGAAGCTCGGACTTAACGAATGGCAGGTCGAAAACACCATCAGGCTGATGGATGACGGCGCTACAATTCCGTTTATCAGCCGGTACAGGAAAGAGATGACCGGTAGTCTTGATGAAGTGCAGCTGATGCACATAAAGGAAGAATACGATCGTCTTAAGGATCTGGATGCCAGGAAGGAAGCTGTTATAAAGTCAATAGAGGAACAGGAAAAGATGACACCTGAACTACGGATAAAAATCGATGCCGCAATAACAATGTCTGAACTTGAGGATATCTACCTTCCTTATAGACCAAAAAGGCGTACACGTGCAACCATTGCAATGGAGAAAGGACTCGAACCTCTTGCCACACTAATCATGGATCAGAAGGAAAATGATCCGGCTCTGAAAGCTGAAGCTTTTCTGAATGACGATGTTGCAACTGTTGAGGATGCTATTGCAGGCGCCTCCGACATTATAGCAGAATGGATAAATGAGGATGAAAAAGCAAGAAGGCAACTAAGATACCTTTTCGATAAGGAGGCAATTGTTTATTCAAAAGTTGTTAAAGGAAAAGAGGTGGAAGGCATAAAATACAGTGATTATTACGACTGGTCGGAGCCTCTTAAAAAGTGTCCTTCTCACAGACTTCTCGCAATGAGAAGGGGCGAGGATGAAGGCTTCCTGAGGTTATCAGTTGAACCTGATGAAAAACATGCTCTCGATTTACTGAATTCTATTTTTATAAACGGAAGAAATGCTTCATCCGATATTGTTACTGATGCTGTAAAGGATAGCTGGAAAAGACTTCTTTCAGCTTCCATGGAAACGGAATACAGGAATATCTCCAAGGAAAAAGCAGATATTGATGCGATAATGGTTTTCGCAGAGAATCTCCGTCAATTGCTTCTCGGATCACCGCTGGGAGAGAAAAACGTTCTGGCAATAGATCCGGGTTTCAGAACCGGTTGCAAGATTGTTTGTCTCGACAGGCAGGGAAATTTTATTCATAATGAGACAATCTATCCGCATCCTCCGCAGAATGAGACTGCAATGTCGATAAAGAAAATATTATCACTTGTAAATGCATATAAGATTGAAGCTATTGCAATTGGAAATGGTACTGCCAGCAGGGAGACGGAAGATTTTATGAAATGGATAAAGTTCGAAAACGACATCCAGGTTTTTATCGTCAGTGAAGCGGGTGCATCAATTTATTCCGCTTCAAAGACAGCCCGTGATGAATTTCCTGATTATGATGTAACCGTACGTGGGGCAATTTCAATCGGAAGAAGGCTGATGGATCCATTGGCTGAATTGGTAAAGATCGATCCAAAATCAATAGGAGTTGGTCAGTATCAGCACGATGTGGATCAGCAAAAACTTCAGAAATCGCTCGACGATGTAGTAATGAGTTGTGTCAATGCTGTAGGTGTGGAGGTTAATACTGCAAGTAAACACCTGCTTACATATGTTTCGGGACTTGGACCACAGCTTGCTCAGAATATCGTTGATTACAGGACCGAGAATGGACCTTTCAGAGCCCGCTGGGAGCTGCTTAAGGTTAAGAGAATGGGAGATAAGGCATTTGAACAATCAGCAGGTTTTTTAAGGATCCGGAATGCAGAGAATCCACTAGATTCAAGTGCAGTTCACCCCGAAAGTTATCATGTTGTGGAAAAAATGTCGAAGGACCTTGGATGTGAAGTTAAGGAATTGATAACCAACGATGCCAGGCGAAAAGAGATTGTGCTTGAGCGTTATGTTAGTCCCGTCACAGGACTTCCGACACTTAAAGATATAATTGCCGAACTGGCAAAACCCGGGCGCGATCCACGGTCAAAGATCAAAGAGTTTAGTTTCGCGGATGTTCATACGATAGAAGATCTGAGCGAAGGAATGATCGTTCCTGGCATAGTAACTAATATCACAAAATTTGGAGCATTCGTCGACATCGGAATTAAACAGGATGGTCTCGTTCATATTTCAAATATTAGCAGAACATATATCTCCGATCCCACAACTGTTGTGAAGCTTCACCAGCATGTAATGGTTAAGGTTATAGCGGTTGATATTGAAAGAAGACGTATTCAGCTGTCGATGAAGGATGTCGAAATAAAAAAAATATAGGGTTATTATCAGTAGAGACGCCCAATTCGGGCGTCTCTACAAACAAATTATCAATATTATTATCATGAAAGAGACGCCCAGATTGGGCGTCTCTACGTACAAATTATCAATATTATTATCATGAAAGAGACGCCCAAATTGGGCGTCTCTACGTACAAATTATCAATATTATTATCATGAAAGAGACGCCCAAATTGGGCGTCTCTACATATTTCAATTTATTTCAATTTATTTCAATTTATTTCAATTTATTTCAATCTATTTCAATTCCAATTTACATCCTTGGGCCCTGATCAGAATTCGGCCTTGGTTTCATTACAGGTTTAGCCGGCAATTTTGCATTTCGCATAGCTGCATTATAGACAAATGATGCGGTAACTATTGCATTCTGTTTCAGATCAGCCATAACCAGTCGCTCGTATGTATCCATTACGGTATGATAACCACGTCCATATTCTATTTCATCCTGTATAAACTGAAATCCGGGAAGACCGACCCTGTCAAATGAAAGATGATCGGTACCTGACGTATTTCTTATGGTGATTGTTGAACAACCCATATCCTCAAAAGGCTTTAACCACTCTTCAAAAATCGGTCTTACAAGTTCGTTTTCCTGCAAATAAATACCACGATATTTTCCCGAGCCGTTATCCATATTAAAATATGCGGCAAATTTATCATAGTCAGGCTTATGTTCCTTGGTTGCAGGATCGACAAGATACTTGTCAACATAACCGGAGGATCCAAATAAACCTTGTTCCTCACCACCCCATAAGGCTATTCTTATCGTCCTTCGGGGAGCAATGTCAATGTTTTTGAGGATACGGAGAGCTTCAAGCATTACGATGCATCCTGATCCGTTATCAGCGGCTCCGGTTCCACCATTCCATGAATCAATGTGAGCGCCCAGAAGAACTACTTCATTTTTAAGAAGTTTATCAGTACCTGGTATTTCACCAATAACATTATAAACAGTCGGACTGTCAAAGAATTTATTCTGAATTTCAATTTCCATTTCAACAGGAATGTTGTGTTGTATCATGCGAACCATTCTGCCATGATCTTCAATCGGAAGGTTCAGCTCCGCAATGGGTTCTTTGTCGCCCGATTTATAGTTAGCACCATTTGACCTCGGGACATTAAATGTTCCGGAACTATTCAGAATAACTGCAGCGCCTTCACTCTTCAGGAAGTCAGTTATCTTTGATCGCAGGGCACGTTGTGACATCATTGCTGCACGGTCAACTGGTGGTCTTCTTGAAGGGGTAGAAGAAGAAGCCAATGTGAGGTCTTTTAGTTGTGCATCAGTAAGACGGCTTGCAAGAGGATCAAAACTCACTTCATAACTAGCCGTAGAAGGCATCAGAACTATTTTCCCAGTTATTTTTCCTTTGTATTTGACAAGATCACTATCAGCTTTAACATCAAGATAAACAACTTCACTTTTAACCACACCGTTCGTACTTCCCGACCATGCAACCGGATTGCATGCAAAGTTTGAATAGTATGGAGCCGTCATTGCAGCATATGTTTTAAGATTATCCCAGCCACCACGGGTGAAATCCTTTGCTGCTTCAATCCTTACATTCTGAAATCCAAACTCTTCCATTTTCTTTTTTGCCCATTCATTTGCATGGCTGTATCCGGTGGAAGCCGTAAGTCTCGGACCAATAAAATCAGTAAGCCAGAAGGACAAATCCTCTACACTTGAATTCTTTAGACCTTCCTGTTTGATTTTATAAATCATACCAAGGTCAACGTTTTCGTTCTGCGACATTACCCATGCCGGCAGAAATAAAAGGAATACTAACGCGATGGAGATTTTCTTAATTTTCATTGAATTATTATTAAGGTTTGTAATCACAGGATTCAAATGTAAATAAAAATGGAACCCAATGTCTGAAATAGAGAGGATGATTTAACAATAATTAACTTTGCAGAATAATGGACATGCCATGGCATGTCCCTACTTTTGTCTTTTTACCTTTGTCTTTTATCTTTAATTATGATTTATCCGGAAAATTTTGAAAATAAGATAGGTTTTGACAGGATCCGCACCCTGCTGAGCGAAAAATGTCTCAGCCCTATGGGACTCGAGAAGGTGAATGATATTAAGTTCATTGATGACTTTGAACATTTATCTCACATATTATCTGCAACTTATGAATTCCAACAGATTCTGATATTTGAAGATTTCTTTCCTTCGGAGCATTACTATAAGATTTCTGATTGCCTTAATAAGATAAGGATTGAAGGTACATTTCCTGAAGTACAGGAGGTATTCGATCTTAAACGCACACTTGAAACAGTCAAGACGATTTTAAATTTCTTCAGGAATAAGGATGCAGCAAAGTATCCTGTTCTGAGGTCAATGTGCAGTTCAGTGAAAACTTATCCTTATGTGCTGGATGCGATAGACAGGATTATCGACAAGCGGGGAGTAATAAAGGATAATGCCACCGCGCGGCTAAAAGAGATTAGAACTGAACTTATCGGAAAAAGTATTCATGTTACCAAAAGACTGAATGCAATACTAAAACAGGCTCAGTCAGATGGGATAGTCGACTCAGATAGTACTGTTTCAGTAAGAAACGGGAGAGGAGTAATTCCTGTAAGTTCATATGACAAGAAAAAGATCAAAGGTCTTATTCATGATCAGTCAGCTTCAGGGAAAACAGTTTTTATTGAACCTGAAGAGATTGTCGAGATCAATAATGATATAATTGAACTTGAATATGAGGAAAGAAGAGAGATTGTAAGGATTCTGACTGTATTCGCCGATGATGTCAGACCTTATATCGACGATCTGCTTGAATCAAATTTATTCCTTGGTGAAATCGATTTTATACGTTCAAAAGCGCTTCTTGGCAATCATCTTCATTCAATCAAACCTATACTTACAAATAAACCCTTCCTGGTCTGGAAAAGGGCGATCCATCCTTTGCTTTCACTCACATTCGAGAAATCTGCGGGGAGGAAAGTTGTTCCACTCGAGATTGTGCTTAATGAAAAAGACAGAATTTTATTGATCTCCGGTCCAAATGCAGGAGGTAAATCAGTTTGTCTCAAAACGGTAGGACTGCTTCAATACATGCTACAGTGCGGTCTGACAATCCCTGTTGCGGAAGGGTCCGAGACAGGGATCTTCAGGAATATATTAATTGATATAGGTGATGAACAAAGTATTGATAATGACTTGAGTACGTATAGTTCTCATCTTATCAACATGAAATATTTCGTAAAAAACGGTAATGATAAGACTCTGATCCTGATTGATGAATTCGGTACCGGTACGGAACCGATGCTAGGTGGTTCAATAGCTGAAGCCATTTTAGGTGAGCTGAACAGGAAGAAAGTGTTTGGGGTAATAACCACACATTATACTAATCTTAAACACTTTGCATCACTTACGGATGGAGTTGTAAATGGCGCCATGGCTTTTGACAACCATCTCATGCAACCTTTATTTCAGCTTACTATTGGTAAACCCGGAAGCTCGTTCGCATTTGAAATCGCCAGAAAAATCGGTCTTCCTGAAGATATACTTGAAGTTGCTTCAGAAAAAGCCGGGGTCAAAAATATTAATTACGACAGGCATCTGAAGGATATTGCCCGCGACAAAAGATACTGGGAAACCAAACGGCAGAGTATAAGGCAACAGGAGAAAAGGTTAGAAGAGCTGATGGCTGAATATGAAAAAGAATTGTCAGGTGCCAAGACACTGAGAAAAGAGATCATTACTAAAGCTAAGGACGAGGCTCAGCAATTGCTTAAGGAATCTAACAGGATGATTGAGAGTACCATTCGTCAGATTAAAGAGACCCAGGCTGAAAAAGAAAAGACGAAAGATATCCGCCAGCAGCTTGAGGAATTTAAAAATGTTGTCGACAAGGATACAAAACCACTGGAGACTGCATCGGAAGAGAAGATAGCCAGTCTTGGTACAAGAGCAAAAAGAATTAAACTGGAACCGGAACCTGTAAAGGAAAAACAAGTCCCCGTAACTTTCCAGGTACATCCGCTGAAACCGGGTGATGCTGTCAGAATGGTTGATACCCAGGCAGCTGGCGAGATCATTGAGATAAAAGATAAAATGGTTCAGGTAGAAACCGGTAACCTCAGGTTTTTTGTCCCGCTTGATAAAATTGAAAGGATAACAAGATCAGATCTTAAAAAGAGCCTCAATGCAAACCAGATTTACAGGGGGAATGATCCCGCCATTGTTCAGCGCAATATTAATTTTAAACCCGAAATTGATATTCGTGGTGTCAGAGGGGAGGAGGCTATAAATCAGGTCAGGGATCTCATTGATAATGCTCTTATTGTTCAGCATCGCAATCTGAGGATACTGCATGGTAAAGGCAATGGTATACTCAGACAGCTTGTAAGACAATACCTGGCAACTGTTGATGTTGTAAAGACCTTCAGAGACGAACATGTGGAATTCGGAGGATCAGGAATTACAGTTGTTGAGATGGATTTCTAAAATTTCCCGCAGATTGCGCAAATTTTCGCTGATGGAATAGATACAAATCTGCGTAAATCTGCAAGATCAGCGGGAAAATACTTATTAATAACAAAAATTAACTCATAGATCTATGAAATCGAAACTGATTTTTCTTTCCTCTTTGTTGGTCTTTATCTTAACTCTTTTTTCCTGTAAAACAGAAAAGAAAACAACTTCTGATCATAAATACAATTCTTCCGAACAAAAGCAGGAGTGGGCTATTGTTATTCATGGAGGAGCAGGAGGGATGACGAGAGAAAACACTACCCCTGAGATTGATAAGGAATACAGGGCATCTCTGTCGGTTGCCATGAGTACCGGTAAGAAGATCCTGGCCGAAGGCGGATCAGCACTTAACGCTGTTGAACAAACGATCAGGATCATGGAAGACAATCCTCTTTTTAATGCCGGGAAGGGAGCAGTTTTTACTCATGAGGGGAGGAATGAACTTGACGCAGCTATTATGGATGGATCAAATCTTGCTGCAGGTGCTGTAGCCGGTGTTACAGACATAAAGAATCCTATCACAGCAGCAAGGAGGGTGATGACAAATTCCCCTCATGTAATGCTTGCAGGAGCAGGTGCATCGCAATTTGCTAAAGAACAAGGACTTGAAATTGTTCCGGCATCTTATTTTTATACAGAAAAACGATTTCATGAATTGGAGGAAATCTTAAAAAAAGAGAAAAATGGCACAGTAGGGTGTTGCGCTCTTGATAAAAATGGTAACCTGGCAGCTGGAACATCAACAGGCGGTATGGCCGGTAAAAGATATAACAGGATAGGGGACTCTCCGATAATCGGTGCCGGAACTTATGCTAATAATAATACCTGCGCTGTTTCCGGTACCGGACATGGTGAATATTTTATAAGATGGACAGTAGCACACGATATTTCAGCATTAATGGAATATAAAGGACTTTCTCTGAAAGAAGCTTCCGACCTTGTTGTAAATGATAAGCTTGTAAAGGCTGGTGGAAGCGGCGGAGTAATTTGCCTGGATAAAGCCGGTAATGTCTCAATGCCTTTTAACTCCTCCGGTATGTTCAGAGGCTTCGCTACTGCAGATGGAAAAGAAGGAATCTTTATCTATAAAGATGAAGGGGTAAAATAAAGAAGCATGGAGCATAGAGCACATTTCGAGAACTAATTATAATAGCAGCTTAACCCTGACATTCCTGCCCGGAAAAATATGTAGTAAGATAGTGATTAATTGAGCCTTACCGAACCATATGATGCAAGGACATTGACTCTGGATGTTGGATTCTCATCTTTTCCTACAGTTCCGGATACTTCATGTGAGTTGTTCTCAACTATACGTCGTTGGTTCCTAAAATTATCTTCATTGTATTTCAAGCCGCCGTACGTAACTTTTGCATCGAGTTTATAGCTTGCAGATTCTACAATTCCAAGCTTAACGCCCATATAATGGGTTTCAACATCAAGTGATTCAAATCCGGCCGGTATGCGATCGATAGAAAATGAACCATAACTGCCGTTGTAAGTGAGCTTTTTAGTTAATTCTCCAATGTTAACTTCTGTATAGCCATTTTCAAGAACCAGATTTTTAATGTTTTCAATCCTGATATTATCATATTTACTTTGACCAACAATTGAACTTGTTTCTCCGATAATTATTTTTGAATATTTACTATCAAGAAGTATTGCCTGACTCTTTGCTATTTCCATGCTTCCAACATATCTTTCGGTCAGATCGAGCCATCCTGTTTCATCAATGGTTCCTTTTCCGTAAGCCAGATTAAGAGTGCTCAGTGGTTTGATATTTCCTCTCGTGAGTTTTCCTGCAGTAATGTTTCCATATTTAATATCAAGATCCATTAAACCATGAAGCTCATCTATATCCGTATTGCCATATTTGTTTGAAAGTGTAAGATCATTTCCAACAGGCATTTTTATATGGTAGTCTATGCTGAATTTTCTTGAATCGCCCCATCCTGTGAAGTTAAATTTGTCATCAATTATAGTTCTTGCAGAGATCACACTGGTGCCTTCCGAAAACTGAACATCTATCTGGTCAAGGAATTTCTGCGCTTTTTCTTTATTTGACATATCAACAGTTACCTTAACGTCGATAACTATCTGATCCTTATCCCAACTTTGAATTATCACATCTCCGTATTTGTTGCTGATATCCAGTGTTTTTGTTCCTGCTGTATACTCCTTATGGAATTCCTTTGTTACCTCCTGTGCAGAAATAGAAATTGCTGAAGAAATTAAAAAGAGAGATATGAAGAAGAACGCTCCTGATTTATAATTTAGTGTTTTCATTTTCCTTCTTATTTTGGTTATCATTTCTGATTGTCTTAAGCTGATTTACGATATAAGTCATTACTTCAAGTTTAGTCTGATAGTGCTCTATCATCGCATTTATTATCCGTTCATCGTTTGGATTTGCCTTTAATTCTTTCTGCAGGGAGACATATGTTGAATCCATGCTTTTTAGTTCTTTCAGAAGTATTGTTTTTTGTGCAGGATTATTTTTCAGATCAACATTTACAATTTCCCCTTCCATAAGGTTTACCTGGTGCACGTAATAGTTTTCGACTTCTTTATATTGAGGTGAGACCTGTCCCAGCGTCATCCTGCTGCTGCCTGTACGGATGAAATGGTCCCATGTCCAGAGTGAAGAGAGAGTAATGAGCAGTGTTACAACTGCTGCTTTTAACAGGTAAGGTACAATACTTCTTGTAATTGTGTTTACCTGAAATCTCTTCTCCAGTTTTCTGTTAAATCTTTCCAGGTGACCTTCCGAAGGTTCTGCATCTTCGAAAAAATCCTTATTGTTCCTGATTATGTCCTCTATGTTTTTCATATCCGCTGAATTTTCATTTTCCTTTTAATTCACCAATGAGTTTTTGTTTTGCTCTCGAAAGTTGTGATCGCGAAGTACTGCTGTTGATGGAAAGTATTTCTGCAATTTCATCGTGATCGTAACCTTCGAGAAGGTATAGAGATAGTATAACTCTGTATCCATCGGGAAGTCGTTCAATAGCCTCTTTAACCTCTTCAACCCTGACATCAATTTCCTCATATCTGGCTGTATCGTCGCCGCTATCATCTCTTATACCAACATGTGACTCAATATCTTCAAAGACCGCTTTTCTTTTGTTCAGGGCATCCAGTGACCGGTTAACTACTATTTTTTTAAGCCATGCACCGAAACTTACTGTTCCTGAATAAGTATCAATTTTTTCAAAGGCCGACAGGAATGATTCCTGCATTATATCTTCAGCTTCCATCGTGTCAGTTACAATTCTCAGACTTGTATTGTACATAGCTTTGTAGTACAACTTGTAAATCTGAAACTGAGCTTTCTGGTCGCCGTTTTTACACCCGTCCAAAAGATCCTGGTGTAGGTTTTTGAATGCCGCTTCTACATTTGACATCTTTACGTAAAGACTAGTTTTTATATGTGTTGCTGCACCCACCTTCTATTAAATTTCTAATCAATAGACGGGGTAAAATTTTTAATGCTGCACTCAATTTAAGAAATTTTAAAAGAAATTTCAGAAAAAGTTAAGAATTATTCCCTGGGTTACATGCCCACTGGAGTAATTCAACTCGGAACCAAATAAACTGTGAGGTATTGAAAACACCAGGAGGAGTACAATTGCAGCCAGTGCTATATAGAAAGGCCTATCTTTCTTCCTGTTCATAACAACAGCTAAAATCCAGAAAATTAATGCTATAAGTGTTTTATTATCAGTCAGGTCCCAACCAAACGGAATTCCGGTCCATAAATCGCCAAATGCAAAATATTGTACTATCGGACCAAGTATTATACCCCCTGTAAAGAAAAAGATTAAAGTCCATAATGCATACTTTTTATAAAAAGGGTATTTTATTACAGCCATTAGCCCTGCAAGTGTCGAGAAAAGCATAGCAATAAACATTAAAAGTATATGAGGAATCAAAACAAATGCCGGTACATCTCCTTTAAATCTTATAACTACCGGACTTTCTTTGAGATATGATTTAGTACCGCTCAAATCGGTAATTTCAATATAATACTGCAATTTCCCGGCAACAGGCTGTTGCGGAACCTCAGCAAAGAATCCTCCATGTTTAGGATCGGCCCGGTAAATGAAGTCTGCAATTTGATATTCACTTTCAGATTTGTACCGTTTATAGAAAAGTCTGGCTCTGATATTTGAATTGTTCAGATCGAGTCTGATTTCAGGTTTTTCATTAAGACTCAGGCTTCGTATAAGCTTCAGATTCTGAAGTTTATCATTAAGTGTTACTTCTAACTTCTTCGGGTAAGTAGGTCCGGTCATCCGTTGATAGATTGCAGCACTAAATGTAATCAGGAATGCCAGGATCCATAAAATAAATTTTTTCATTTTGGAAAATATTTAATTTCATATAGGACTTAGACGTATATAACTTTATAATTGTATCACCAGAACCACTTTTTTATCATTTCGTAAGACTTCAACGCTTATTGTCTGGCCATGTTTGAGCTGACCCATTCTAAACATATAATCCTGGATATTATTAACAGGTTTCCCGTTAATAAATGTAATTATGTCACCTTTTTGCATTCCTCCAATGGCTGCAGGTTTACCTGGAGTCACAAAATCAGCGCGCAAACCGTTTTTAATAACACCGGCAAAATCGGGCATGATACCCAGTGTGACTCCTTTTCTCATTGGATATCTGGTTGTTTCAACTTTCGGACCGGCTTCCTTAAACTGCAATCTTGAGTCTTCTGATGCCGTCTCTTTTGCAACATTGAATACCAGATCGGATATTTCAACCATTCCTTTATAATTTATTTTTTCCCATGTATCGGTCGGAGTATGATAATCCATATGGGCACCTGTAAAATAAAACAATACCGGAATATTCTTGCCATAGAAAGAGGAGTGATCGGAAGGACCATAACCTTCTTCTGAGAGGGTAAGTTTAATTATTGAAGTATCGGTATTTGCATAGACCAGAGCTTTTAAGCCGGTGGCAGTACCGACTCCTCCGATCTGCAGATTATTTGTTTCATTTAATCTGCCAACCATATCCATATTGATCATTACGTTCACTCTGGAAAGATCTATCCCGGGATCATCAACAAAATGTTTTGATCCCAGAAGCCCTTCTTCTTCACCACTGAAGGATAGGCATAAAATGCTTCTTTTATGACTCCCTTTTGTTTCTGCAAATTTCTCAGCAAGTTCAAGCATCATGGCAACTCCTGATGCATTGTCATCCGCACCGTGATGAATACCGATTGTGTCAAGTGCCCGGCTTCCGGAACCGGGTCCACCCATACCAAGATGATCAAAATGCGCACCGAGAATTATGTATTCATCTTTTAGCTTTGGATCTTCGCCGGGAAGCAACATAACAACATTTCTTGTATTTGCCAGTTCCCTGACAATTTCTGCTTTCCCATTAACAGAAACCTTTGTAGAAAACGAAAATGGTTTTTTTGTATCATTTAGTTTTTTCTCAAGCAGAGCTATCGTATTTTTTGATTTTGACAGAATGACATCAGCTACTTCTTTCTTTATTCTCAAAACTGGGATATCAACTGAATATCCTTCCATATTAAGCGGTTCAAACGCATCCTGTGGATCAAGTAACGGACCTGAAACCATCAATACACCGGCTGCCCCCATGTCTTTTGCCAGCAGAGCTTTATCTCTGTCAGCACTGAAAGAAATAAACGGACTCTTATTATTTTCAGGTTCCGGGTCCCCTCGGAGTATCATCACCCATTTCCCTTTCACATCGACACCTTCATAGTCATTCCATTTCAAAGTGTCACCATTGATATTGAATCCATATCCTGCAAAAACAACATCTGATTCCTTTCCTGAATTTGAACTGAAAGCAAATGGCATAAAGTCTTTATCCAGAGTATAGGATATGCCGTATATCGATAATGAGTTGGATTTACCGGCTACAACTTTTTTGGTTACTTTATACCTCTGTAAACCATCTCCTGTGAGAGGCTTCAGACCATAAGAGATTAACTTGCTTTTTATGTACTCTGCTGCCAGACTATCTCCGGGCGAACCAGTAAGTCTTCCTCTGAGGGAATCTGATGAAAGATATTTTATATGACTCTGAAGTTCTTTAACAGTGACCTG
>Ga0302271_10002883_pt1 | contig 15070 bp, 10 predicted proteins | sample III_Bog_N1_1_FD_198767 | JGI IMG/M metagenome (GOLD analysis project Ga0302271, IMG submission 198767) | Peat permafrost microbial communities from Stordalen Mire near Abisko, Sweden - III_Bog_N1_1 | ecosystem: Environmental > Terrestrial > Soil > Wetlands > Peat | place: Sweden: Abisko... | reverse complement strand
GAAATGGAGTGTAAACAAGGATTAGGAATTTAGTTAACAAAATCACACACACATTTTCTGGGGGGATTGTTTTTTTCCCATTTCAGGAACACAAAATGAAGTGCAATTATCTTTTTCTATGCTCCTGATTATGACAATGATTAGATCTGAGAATATGATTGTATGATAACACAAATTTTGCTTGCCATGTGAATTAGAGGAACTCGATAAATTGATGCAAGAAGAGCATGAGAAGGCGTTTAACAATAATGAGGAAGATGATTATGATAGAGGAGATAACGAAGACGATGATGAAGATATCTTGAGATAAAGTGAGAATGAATGAATATATATATTAATATTAGCGATTTATGATCATTTTGATTGTATTTGGTGGAAAGATTGAATGAATATTGATTATTTTAGGCATGGAAATCAATTCGTTTGAGAAGAGATTATCGCAGCAGAAACGCAAGTAGACACTGTCTCAGCATTCATAGGATTCTCCTAAGTAGATTCGTACTTAGTCACTAAATCAGCAGTCTAAACCAGCTGCAAAGCAAAGCATTTCGATTTCTAAATAGGAAATCAAAATCAAACCACCTTTTCTCCCATTAATAAAACCAGCTACATAAGCAAGCATCAACACTCAGGCTATAAAAAAGCCTAAAAAGACCTATTAAGATAACGCTAATGTTGTGAACCATGGTTATTCCAGCAGTGAAAGTAGTCCTAGCAGTGGTAGTCGTCATGGGAATAATAATAGCGACAATGAAAACAACAATTCTGAGGGTGCTACTACTAATGACGCTGAGAATATCTATGAAGAACTCATCGCTAAGGCTAAAGCTATGAAAGAAGATCAAGGAAATAAGACTAGCATGAACGCATATTAGAAAAAGAATGCATCAAAGCTGTAATAAATGCAAGAATAGTATGCATTATCCAGGGGCGCATAAGGAAAAGAAGATGCGATGCTAGAAGAAGTGCTCAAGAACAGCAATGAGGGATATAAAGAAAAGAAACTCAAGGAATTGCTATCCAGAAACAAGACATTAACCATACAGTTAGATAAAGAGAAAACACTGTAAGAGTAGAGGGGGAAAAGAATGAGTTGGAGGCTATTTTTGAAAAAGTTATGAAGGAATTTGTATTTATGGTTATTTTGGGGTGAATTTTTCCTAGACGAGTGAAGCTTGAGGGGTAGCTGAACTAAATGATAAAGGATCATGAAGCATTCTTGAATTCAAAATCACAGTAGATCTCAGATGAAAGAGGAGGGAAGGATGACTCTGATGCGGTGTCTGTCAGATCAGTTGGTGGGGAATCTACTACGATGTCAGTTAGATCCTCGAAGATTACTTTAAAGGAAAACACAGATGCAAATGAAGATTGGTAGAGTAAATTCATGAAGACAGACAAGAAACTACAAGAAGTAAAAGAGAGAGAGATTAAAGGGAGCGAGAGGAAGATATGTGTGGGTGAAGTTTGTGCATTTGCTGACCTTTTTGTTTGTGGACATGACAAAAACAGTTTAGAGTGCAGAACAATCATTTGAAGAACGAATTGAATAAGGCATTGAGAATAATCTCTAAAGAAGTTGGCGAGAACGTGAGCATAGATAAGGTAAAGCAAAAGAAAGCTGCGAAGATCAATTTACTCTGTAATTATTCCTTCAAAGTCATTTTATTATTTCCCTAGATTCTACTGGAAGAAAACGGATGGAAGGGTCGAGCATAATAAATCGAGAAACTCAAAAGCAAAGTCAAGGAATTGCATGCGAAGATCAGCAACACAAGCTACATGTCTATGAATAGTGAAATCAGTGGGATGACGGGTATGAGTGGTGTGTCGTCAGCGCAATAATCCAATTTCTCTCGAGGGAGTAGCAGCAATCATAGTGCCTCGGATCGACGTAAAGAAACGGAAGAGTTAAAGATAACTGTAGAGAAAATGAAACAAGATGGTGATTTAATCAGCAGCAAGCTAAAAGCAGTGACAGCTCGAAAGAACATCTTAGAGAAAGAGCTGAAAGATGCGAAAGCTGAATATGAAAGCAACAAGAAATTACTGAGTGAAAAGAGTGAAAATGACAATAAATATATTGTAGCACTGAAAAATGAAATCGATAAACTTAGGAAAAAAGAACCAGAAGTTTAAACGAAAGTTGTGTATCAGAGGATATATGCAGGAGGAAATGGTAATGAGAATGGTAGTGGTGGTGGTGGTAATAGTGAGAAGGATGACTTGGAGAAGAGGATGAGAGAGAAGGAAGAATAAATAGGGAAGGTAAGAAAAGAATGTGATTGATTTTTGAGTTTGGGAATTATGATATATCTCACATATGAGTAATTGCTTTTTTTTTGGTGGCTTAAGCTCAAGCAAGACGCGAAATACATGAGGCAAGAACTTGAATCTAAGGAAAATATGATCGCAGAACTTCTCTCAGACGTAAGTTCTATTACCCCATTCTTCAAAATATTTTTAAAAAAGCTATTTGTATCAAAAATAATTCTATTCTTTAAATTGAAACTACTTGATCTCATTCATTTTACATTCATAATATTTGTAGAAAAACAAACAAACGGCAAATAGCTCATCAAATTCAACTAAAACTACAAATATTTCAAATGAAGCCACTGCCAAGATATAAAAACTTGAAGAATTAGTCCGTTAACTAAGACTTGAAATAAATGATAAAGAAGACACATAAAAGATACCACTGTCAGGGAATAATACATAAGATTAATCAAAGTAGATTAAAGAATTGCAAGCATAAAATGTAAAATTGAGGAGTAAGATTGATGACTTAACTTAATAATAGTAGCTAATGAAATCTACAAAATGAACTTACTTCTTGGTGCAGAATTATTAAAATTCTTTCTTCAACAATTCTTAATCTCTTTACTTGTTTTTTGTTCTTTTTAATGTTGTTTATTTACTTCATTGTTACTAATGCTTGGCATGTCCTTATAACTTGATTTAGAAAGGAAGTTCATAGTTGTAGATTGAAGTGTGTTAATCATTTTAAATTGGATTATTTTTAGATTAAAGCATTCCCTTTTTCTAAGAATTATTTTAAAGTCGAAAGATTTCAAGAAATTAAGCAATAATCATAGGCATATTCGTTCCTTCAATTTCTCTTTTGAAAATCTGAATTGTTATTATTAATTAATTGTTCATTAATAGTGAGTGAAATGTGATTAATGTGTGAAAAGCTTTGTAATTTTATGAAAATCTAGAATCAGAGAGATAAGAATATCTCTCTATTCTGGAGATGGGCAGAGTGAGGGAGGAGATCAATGCACTTTTTAAAAAAAAAGAATACATCAAAACCTTGCTTGATTATTTGATAAAAGATCTTTTAGTAATTTCAAGGAGAATAAAACAATCCCAAAATCACTAACAATAACAACAACTAGTAGCAGTTAGTTCTAAAAACCATCAAAAGAGCTTCTTTAACAAAAAATGAATTTCCCTATCCATTCGTTTCCTAATGACTTGGTATCCCATTTGACAAGGGAAACCAAACAGTCTTCAACAGGTGCAAACAAAGAATGTCATCGAAATGAATTTAATCCTTATGTAGATAATGGTGGTACTGTGTGCGCTATTGGAGGTGATGATTTCGTGATTGTTGCTGGTGATACCAGAGCTTCATAGGGATATTCGATTATGAGCAGAAACACATCGAAATTAGCGAGATTAACTGATAATGTTTACTTAGCTACATCAGGTATGCATGCTGATTTTGCAGCGTTGTCGAAGAACCTGGAATCAAAGCTGCAAATGTACAAGTACAATAATGAAAAATAAGCTTCAATGAGAGCGATTGCGATGCTACTCTCAAGGACGTTGTACTACAAGAGGTATGAAAATGTGCAGAAAGAGAAAGGGAAGAAGGGAGGAATGAAGGGAATTGAAAGTGTAAAATTTTTTTCATGGTAAATTGATTGATTTTTTCATACATATAGATTCTTCCCTTTTTACACTTTCAACTTGCTCGCTGGGTTTGACGAGAGCGGAAAAGGTCAAGTAATCAATTACGACGCTGTTGGATCAGGTGATTTCAAGAAATATGCTGTTCTTGGATCATCTGCGTAGCTTATTGTCCCAATTTTTGATCAGTTCTTCGAAGGTAGCAAAAACAGAAGATAAAAAAAGGCAAAGTGTAGAATTCTTCGAATATCATATGTTTAATTTATATTCAGGATACAATAAGATTGAGAAGGAGAGTTTGAAGACACCAGAGGAATTCACTTAATTCATTGTGGATTGTTTTGAATCAGCTACAGAGAGAGACATCTACACAGGTAGAATAAAAATATATTGTTTGATTTTGAAGGATAATAAATGTATGTTGCTAATAGGTGATAAGTTGGAAGTAGTTATTCTCCGAAAGAATCAAGAACCACAAGTCTCTTACTTCAATCTCAGAAGAGATTGAGAGAATTGTTCTTAAGATTGAAGAAAAGTTGAAGGGAGTTCTGGAGAATAAGAGTTGTTTCTAAAGAGAATCAGGAATAACATGTGTTTGTGTTTATGTAATTGTTAAGTATGAGAAATCTAACATGGCTTGCTACATAAATCCATCTTCTTTCTCATTCAATTTGCAGTTAATCCCTTAAAATATTGATTAGTATGTTGTCTTCGAGTTTTTAAAACGAATTTAGAGAGGACATGGGAACAGTTGTATTTTGTAAAAAAAATACAAGGAGGATACAGATGGGAAGAGAGTGAGAGATAAGCAATTTCAATTCGCTTTTAGTTTAAACAATCCACCAATCTTATTTAAAAAAGTTTTAAATGCTTTGACAAACAATATTTATGTTTGATAAGAAAAACCAATTGTCTTTTTTAGTAGAATATATTAAAAAGAAACACAATTTTTTTTAGGTTTACACAAACAAAACAAAAGGGGATTAATTCAATTAGAATTAGCTTTTGAAGTGTTATTCAGTCTGATTTCTGCTTTACCATTAACTAACGAACATACTAAATGGGAGTGTTTAGTACCCAGAAGATTGCTAGATTGATTAGCACTACCAAAAATGATACAATATTCAGATAAAAGTCTGCTAGGATATAGTAGTAGTTCCCCCAGATTTAGTATCCTGGATCTTTTTCAGGATGACAAAGAGTATACCCAAGGTTAGACCAAGTCACAACACTTTGAGGCATCATGTAAAGCCTTTAATAAAGCATGTGAATAGCGAATCCAAACTGTTATTATGCTAATAAAGTCTTGAAAGGCTATTTCACGAATCCATACCTTCCGAACAGCATGAGTGTGAGAGGTCCTACAAAAGCTGCAAGATAATGCTCAATCCAGAAGAAAAAAACCTCAAATGGTAAGTCTAAACCTTCAAGTGCAGGCAAAGCAAGAGCTGAATATGGCCCAAATAACCACCTTAAGTAGCTGACGAAAATAATTGCCTTTGTTTTTGTTTTTTCCGTTACCAAGAGAATCCCTGAAAACAACAAGATAACATGACAAGGGTTGTTCATGAAGATCCCTCGACGAGTAAAGAACTTGAATCCAGCCATAACTAAGTAAGTTACAAAACAGCTGTATCCAATTAGCTTCTCCCATATGCAGGGTTTAAGATTTTTCACTAGCGATAAATCTAACTCTTTGGATTTCTTCACTTAATTCCAAGTTAAGTAGATCATAAATAGTTCGTAAGCAACGCTTAGAGCTGATATAATGAGCCTGAATTAATTTGTCATAGAGGAAGCACACCTAGGACCGCCATCGCTGAATTCCTCAAACTCCTCAGAGTAAACACCTCCGTAATATATATCTTGAAATGTTTGCAGAAGTCCCATTTTCTTGCAGTGCTTCTTTTCCTTGCTTTTTTTGCTTTAATTTATTTGACAATTATCTTTATTTTTAAATATTTTTCTCAACCTTTTCTCAATTGTCTTATCTCTTCTTCTTTTTCTTTCACGATGTGCACATCCCAAGAATTAATCTAACACCTTTTTCGCTCAAATTGTCATCGCAAATTCTCAGAATAGTTACTTAAAAATGCTTTGAATTATTGTCATCTAGCATATTATTCATTTTTTGTTCTTCAATCTTATGATTAAATGACATACATGACATCATTTCGCCCTTTGGATTTGATAAATTTACAAAGAACTTCTTGTAAAAGATTTGAGAGATTTTCCACTTTCTAGAGTAACTATTTCATATAAATTGTATTAAATTAATACACATCTGGGAGACAGACACTCCATCTAATTGTTTCATAGAAAAGCATAAACTCACTAATTAAAATAATAAAAAGCCAAATGTTTTCAATTATTTAATAAACTTTTGATATTTTCTTCTTCTTTTTATTTAATTTTATATGAATTTGATTAAACGTGTTGTGAACCCCATTTTACAGACATTTTTACTTTTTTTCAAACTTATCATGACTTGCTATTTTAAACTTGCAAATCTTTAGCTTTTGATCCGCAAACTAATCGCTTGGCGTTTCCTTTAGGCCTGAAATAACTATTTTACACTTCTTCATTCATAACTACTTACAATTTTAGTTGGCCTGACTATTAGAATTACTATTGTTTTGCTTAATTGTTTGGTTAACCATTATTGCTGCTACTACTATTCTTAGTAATATTTCCTTTGTCATCTTTGGAAAAGACACTCTTGCTTCTCTTCAAGAAAAATACAACTCCTTTAGATTTATCAATTTATTGTTTTGTTAGATCTTGGTTGGGAAAATACTGCTGTTGTAGTTCTTGTTGTTGTTAGAATGGTCTTTCATTGTTTCCAGCCTATTTCAATTAGGTTTGAGATAAGTTTGATTCTCGAAATACAGAAGAAGAAATATTTCCATTTTATTTGTGAGGAGTATGCACAACACTGTTTGATGACCTCTTCAAGATAATCCCTGGTGTCCATCTCTTCTAAGATACAGTTTATGTATTTTCAGTATTTTCCTAGATTTTCCAGGAAGGTTTGACAGATAAATCAGATATTTTTATGGGAGATTCTTATCCTGTTTCTTCAGTTTGGAGTACCTCTGATTTTTATCCTAGCTAAGATGATCTTGTTTTCAAAGGACTCATGTTAGATACTTTAGGATATTCTGATTTTTGTGTGATTTAAGTTGGCCCATTGGTACTTGCAATTCTGGAAAGCTTCGAGAAAATGTCTTTAGTTTATTATTTCACAATTACCATCTATGAATTAACTTCCTAGACTTCCCTTGAGAATGGGAGCTATCCATTTTGAGTCAAGGAAATACTATTCTACTGTTGTTTTTGTCCCTGTGGATTGTTATTAAAATTGCTAGTTTGATGCTATTTTGATCTAAGAAGAAGTCTAAAATTTCAAGAAATATAAAATTATTTAAAAAACAATAACAAAATTGTTTAGAATAGGATATTTATATTTGATTTACTCATTTTGTTGAGGTTTTGAAGTCGAAGATCTCACTAAGTCAAGTTATGCTCTTTTATTCGTTCCTCCCTCTTTTATTCCTAATATGGATTGATTGATAACTTCCGTTACATTCATATTATTACTGCATAATTAGTTATTCTTTCCTTCCTCCTTGCTGTTAATTTTCTCTTAGCTACTACTCTGCTATTAATCCTTTTATTTTTTGATATCTTTTCTAAAATCGTCTAAGAAATTTCCTTTTAAATTACTAGATTATTATTTATTGTTAGTTTGTCTTTCAGCTAAAGCAGAATTAACTATGCGATTGGTTCCTAAATTTAGCTTAAACATACCTCTAGATGGCACCAAAGGACTCCATTTATCAGTAGAACCTTCGAATTAATCTGAATTTGGTTAATTTGTATTTTTTTGCAAATCAAAACTCGAGAAAGGTCTCTAAATATTTGTTTTTGGAAGTGATTTCTCATCTAACTGATTACCAATATTGTCTGACTCCTTATGTAATATTACTTCATTCACATGGTTCTCAAGTAAAGTATCTTTTGAGAATTGTTTTCTCGCAATTTAGAATTCAGATGTTTTACAAATACTATTACTGCAAGTCCTACCAGTATCTTACAAGTCTAAGAAACTTTCTGGATTGATTGTTTAAGTTTTATCCTTTTCTGTCTCTTTTTAGTCAGATTTAAGAATCTGCAAGTAGTTTAGAGTAGATGTTGTTGCTAAGAAACTGTCTTTTTTCTTAGTTAATTTAATGTGATTACCATTCCTTGAAAGCAAGTGTCTCGAGAAAGGGTCTCTGAGTTACTCTGGGCTGATACATAAAACACTCTTTTGCTTTTGTAGAGCTTCTTTGGGCTGATCTGAGCTCTCAATACTTTCCCTTATTTTACTTTTGGCATCAATCAATAAATTATCCCGATCATAAATGGTATCTTTTTGCTAAAGTGATTCTATTCTCTATGAATCTACTCCTTCTTAGCATTCATTTAACAAAGAAGAGCATTTTGAGTCTAAATTGAGTTATTATCCAGAACTTAATCCTCCAGTTGTTGCAGCTTTTATAATAACTTTTTAAACAAAATTTCTCTATGCTTTTATCTAAGCCTATTATTACAATCCTTCAGATTGTTGTTGCTGCTGCTGTTATTCTTGTTACTGCTGCAAATTAGTGCTGTCGATTAGGGAAAACTCCTTTAGAGAAGGGCTGTGAGAAAATGACAGAATATCTTACGAAAAAGATCTTTCAAATTCATCTTGTGGGGGAACATTTTAGGTTTTATTTTAGACAGTATTCTTTTGTTTTCCTGGAATATCTGAGCTACTCTTAGGCGCTTTGCCTTCTGCTTATGAATCGATTACTTGCAACTCCGATCTTGATGTAAATTTTGCGAGCTATTGACTCTACTAAGGCAACTTCGTTTGCGATAATGATTATTTGTGTAAGATAATATTTTTTATTTTTCTCTCATCCATCTACTCTTCTCTCAGAGGACATGCATATTGAGGACATCTTGGGGCGTAACTGATTGGGCATGTTTCATTGAGAAACGTTTGGGTGTCTAGATAATTTTGTAAATCAAAAATATCAGTTAAAGTGCAGAGATGCTGCGGAAGATGGTAATCGAATGAGAAAAATGGAGGAACTGAGTAGGTTTTTAAACCTTTTTCTCTAATAATCTGTTGATACGAAAATGGATCCAAGGATATCTCCTTGATTAGTTCGTTGAATGCTGCTATTTCATTTGTTTTATCTTCAATTTATTGCTGTATTTCAGAGATATTCTTCTACGCATGACGAAGAGTTTTAACCTTTTTTTCTGATTATTTCTCAGCGAATCTTTACTGATTCTTTAATTCTAACACAATCCTTTGCATTCGTTCTTTAAGCTCTCTGATTCGATAATAATTACTAAAAATCTTTTAATTATCCCCAAACTTCGCCATATTCGTCTCAAGAGACTCCAATAATGAAGTATTTTTATCTCCTCTCTCAGTTAACTTTTCTTCTAGCTGCTCTGCCTCAGCTAGCTTCTAAGCAAGCACTCGATTCTTCGTTTATTCTTAAAGCTACTTTGATTTTAAGTATTTTATCTCAGAATCATATGAATCTCTTAATGTCTGTATATTTCCTGCTGTCGAACCAAGAATGGAATTCCTAGCAGTTTAAGTAGTTATATCTTGCTTCAGCTGCTTGATTTAGCTCATTAGACTGTTGGTATGCTTCGCAATGTTCTTTAACTTCGAAGCTGTAGTGTTTTTAGTCTTATCAAGTTGTTAAAATTTCTCCTCCATTTCATGCAAACACTCTCTCTACTCCTCTAGCATAAGATTGTTGATAGAATAAGGTGCTTATTAACTAATACTTTGACCATTTTTCTTAATAACTTCTGGATTCTAACCTACCAATTGATTACCTATGTCATTCTCTAGCAGTAATGCTGCCTTCTTTTTATTTTTCTTTTACACAATTTATGCAATCCAGGTTGTATAATTTTTCAAGTGCGCCTCTTTAGGATTGAGTTTTTTGTTAGCGATGGAGATGTAAGCTAGAAATTATTCAGAAACCTACTGAACACTGAGCAGCAATGTCTTTTACTTTTCCCTTTCTTTGAGAAGCTTGTCTGTGCTCATGGAATTAAATTTTGAAGGGATTTATTTTAGAAGATTGGAGAGCTAAGCTGTGACTGCTTGCTGCTCTTTGTCGCTCATCAAATAGAACTACTGTTCCCTTAACTTCACCTTGATTTACTCGATCTTAAATAATATTTGATTATCTTCGATTTCTCCTTGTTTTTGCTGTTAGAATTACTATTTTTGTGAGTTCTAAAATACTGCAAAATCAACTTTCTATTCCTATTCAGATTCATCAATGTTATCTTCCATGTTATCTTCAAGAAATATCGTAGCAGAAATCTTTTCAAGTTAATCCCTATTTTAATGAATACTCTTGCTGAGACTCATAGCAGTTGATATTTTCTTTTCTTTTTCGGTGAATTCATTTTCTTTGTTTTTGGTTTTGATCTTGATGTCATCATCTTTTGGTTCGCTCCTATTATTTCAACACAAACAAGACAATCTATGATTAACGACATTCATATCCTTTAAGCATATCCCATCATTTCATACTTTGAATCGCATCGCTTCTTTGATTACCCTCTCTTTCTGCCATTCTTTTTCTTCGAACCAGGAGGCATCACAGAAATATATTAAAAAAAAGTGGTGATTAGAGTTTTTCAAGCTTTAATTTGCTTAAATCCTGGAAGATAATTAAAACTCCTTAAGTATTAACTGGATTGTATTATTTTTGTTTCGTTTGTTCGCTGATTAGTTAGTTAGCAAATGCATTTCTCTCCCCCACGAATTCTTGTCAAAATATCACTACTTTAATTGTTTGGCTGATCTCTTTAACACGTTTTTAGTGCTTTATTTTTATGTTAAAAGCACGGTTTCATAGCGACTCTCAATATTAAATTCTACTTTAAAGTGCTAATTTAAGTATTAAAAGTTATATTAAAAAATCGAATCCATCTAATCGTATCTTCAATATTCTGATGTTTCTTACAGCACCTTAAGGCACAGGTTTGGGGGGATTTAAAACAACGAGAAATACCTCAAAAACAATTCAAGCATGTAGAGTATTATCTTGTTGTTTCGTCTTCTAAAAATATACACTCAATGGTTTAAATAAAGCAATTTGATAAAGATCATGTTGTCTTAACAGCGGAAAATGAAACCAGAAATAATTCAGTTCAACTAAGAGAAACAACAATAAATAGCACCAGCAAGAGGTTTTTATAAAAAATTAGGAAAGAAAGCCAACTTAATCTCCAATCTGCTTGTTATGCCACTAAAAAATAAAAACACTTATTGTAAATCCTAGCTTTATGGAAAGTTAGTGATTCGAACAGTATCTTTCATAAGAAGAAGAAAGATGAAAAAAAGGATAAAGCATTTATTCCTTAAATCCCTTAGGAACAGCTAAAAAAAACATTTACTGACATGAAACAACATTCATTTAATCTCAGCGTTGGCCATCATTTCAAGGACTTATTCGATAAGAACTTAAAACTCCTGTTGAGAGAGTTTACCGTCGCCATTCTCATCGAGCTCCTTGAGAACTTCTTCAACTTCATCTTTGCTTGGTTTTTCAACACCAATGTCGACAGCAACGTTGATCATGACTTGTTCTAGTTCGTTCCTCTCTAAGTAGCCTGATCCATCGATATCGACAGCCTTGAAAGCTGCTTCAGTGATCTTGAGTAATTTAGACTTGTCTTTCAAAATATCCTTGATTCCACTCATTTTGTTGTTGTTGTTGTTTTGTTTTCAATTTAAATCCAATTATTTATTGTTTTTTCTTATCTCAATTTAATCTTTATTATATTACATCAACAGCAACCCACGGAGTAATTTAAAGAGCGCAGATTTTTTTTATTTCTTGACTTAGCGCATCAATAATCATATTTGGATTTTGTTTGTTTGTTTTTCTTCAGATCTTTTCTTCATTTTTCAAAAATTAAAGTTGGGCATCTTATGTGGTATTTATCACTTGATTTGAATTAGCAAGAATAGGTCTAGCTAATAACTTTTTGAATAAGCAAATCATTTATTTTTGAGGAAAATCAAATAGGAATTGCATTTGAGATTGTGAAAAATAGCAAATGCGGTCATTAGAAAGAATTTCTGCTTAGTTTGAGCACATTAAAAGAATAAGATTATGATTTATTAATATTCATTTTACTGTCCTTTTAACGCAGTTTTCTATACATGTTTGCTAGAGGTGTTTGCTGAATTAAAACTTTAACTTTCTCTTCTAAAAAGATTTTCTAAAATGTCAAATAAGACAAACAATGCTCATTCTAATAAAGGATTGACTTCTTGTAATGCCTTATTTTTATTGAAATTAGGTGAATTGATCAGTTTATCATAAAAACCTAAGAATGGGAGGGCAGAGAGAATAAACCTGCCAATAAAATAAAAGAGTTATGAGCTATTTTATGAAGTATTTCTTTAATGCATGAGAGGATCGATTAAATGGGAGAAAAATAAGAATAAAAAAATTAAAAAAATTCTGAATTGAGAGATGTTGCTTTCAAAATTGAGATATCTGCATTGTGCAAAGGCACTGCAACGATAGACCATCTGTCGCTTCGCTGGTGGCCATCATCATACTCCTTATGATTGGAGAGATGATCCTAAAGTTAACAAAGATATTGAAGAAGATATCAGAGACAGAGGCTGGGATACCACTAAGTATGATTTCCCCTACACCAAAAAGCACGAAGATTGGATGTTCGATGTTACCATGCCTTCTGGAAATTACTAGACTGATCTGTCTGTGAATATTGTCCCTCAAAACAAATAAATCCACACCATGAGATAAATCATGAGAGTAAAACATTTTGAAACATTCTGTTGCTCCAATACTACCAGCAATTGTTTCATACTTTGTTTTGTTTATTTTCATTCTTATTAAGCAATCTTATTGGGACGCAGAGCACGATATGGCTCATGAGTACGACTATGAGTCTGAGGATTTTGATTTCCAGTGTGAATCTTTCAAATCACAGGTCAGTTTTTTAACTCAAGAATCAAAACCATTTTCAGAAATGCATTTCATTAATTTTCTCAAGAAATCTAATTGTTTTCTTTGATATTTCAACAACAGCATTTCAGAAAGAAAGGACCTATTTCTCAATATCTTGTGATTGCTTTGCTTCCTTTCATTTACTTTGGTAAGATTTCGACAAACTCACTTTTTAACAATAATTTCAAGAACTCCGCTAATAGATATTTCCCCTTTTTCCCTCTTGTTTAGTAACTGAATTCTTCTACAATCATTGTCCGGATGAAGACTACTGGAGAATTTCTCGTCCTCCTCCTTTGGATTATCCTGATACCGATGACACGGACGATACCGATACCTTCAAGGACTACAAGAGTTTCACAGGAAGAAGAATGGTAGACAGTGGTATCATTGGACCTCTATGGTACGATATCAAGGAAGGCAAGAAAGTTTACTACGATTGGGCAGGCATCAACCAACCCATGGAAGACATCTGATCTTATTTGTGGGGTTAATTCTATTAGCTAAATAAAAACATGTTTATTTGTTTACGAAGTTTTACAAAATGAAAGCAACTACTATTGTACTATTTGGAAAAAATATTTGAGAAAGATAATTACCAAAGCAATCAAATTCAACTGACACCTGCTATTAATAATAATCATTTCTTCAAGATAAAAAGTATGTTAACCTTCTTTAAATTACTTCAGAGTGTTTTATTAGCTTAGAATCATTTAATTTTCATATTTTAAGCTTTGAAAGGATCTACAATTTAGTGCCAAATATTTTATAATCTTTTACAATACATACAACACACTCAAACTCAAAGAAAGCATCATAATCTAATCTTATGAACCATTAAAATAAATCATATACTTTATGAAATAATAAATATCTGTGGTCTTCTCATTTTCTTTTCGGACAGATGCACTCTAAAAGATGAGAAAATAATATCATTGCAAAATATACCATTAATATCAGTCCTATTATTTAGCTGTTAAATGTCTGCAGCGATAAATTCATAACTCCAGCAAGATAAGTTGATAATAATTATATTACTCTAATCTTCTCATTTGGATCCTATTCCATGCAAATCTACCACTAAGCGCATCCTCGCCTCCAAGTTTCTTCAGCGTGAGGTGTATCCAAGAGAATATAGCAGCTGTTTAGCTTGAATTTATCACCACATATATTTATGTCAATAAGTGCTTTATTTACCTCCTCTTGTTTCAGTCGCTTTAAATCATCCATTAAGAAGTAGAAGAACACACCGAAAGCTACGAATATTATCAAGTATTTCAACATATTGCTTGGAATATGAAAATTAATGGTTTTGCTATTGCCTATTTATTTTTCAGATTATTCGCAATTTGGACATTTTAACCATACCTTGGACATTTTTTTAGAGCACCTCTTGCATTGAATTGTCATAGAAATTGATTTATTATTACTAACTTCCATTTTTTGCGTTGTTAGCATAGAAGCTTATTTCTTAATAAGATTTCCCATTTTTGAGGGATTTTTCTGCTTTAATTTTGTGAATTTTTATGAAAAAAAAAGAAAGAGAAAAGATAGATTTAATGCTTTATTAGATAGGTAAGATTGAGCAAAATATCTAAACATAAAGTTATTTCTTCTTTTATGTTTATCTTTCTTTCCTTCCCGAGCAAAAAACGCTACAAAATAACTTAGCAACATCAAATATCAGAACTAATACAACACACATGAAGAGTAAAACCAAAACCATTTTACGGAAAATATTTTCATTATTTCTCAATTTTAATGTGATCTAGACGCTTGACGAACTCATCAATGAAGTTATCATCATCGTATATTTTATTGGTATCTTCATTTTCATTCACTGCTTGCTCATCGATCTTAAGCTCATCGAGAAGTTCTGCTAATTTCACTTCATTGTGGTTGTAGTCATCGTCATCTTCTTTGGATTACTTCTGCAACTCTCTCTCAGCTCTTCTCTCCTCAGCAAGTTTAAGTTTCTCTTGGAGTTCTTGTTCCTGCTGGAGTATCATCTCCTTGGGATCTTTTACCTTCACAGAAACGACCTTCAACATGCGTCTCTTTAGTCTCTTAGAAAGTTATGTTTT
>Ga0302271_10002882_pt1 | contig 15072 bp, 15 predicted proteins | sample III_Bog_N1_1_FD_198767 | JGI IMG/M metagenome (GOLD analysis project Ga0302271, IMG submission 198767) | Peat permafrost microbial communities from Stordalen Mire near Abisko, Sweden - III_Bog_N1_1 | ecosystem: Environmental > Terrestrial > Soil > Wetlands > Peat | place: Sweden: Abisko... | reverse complement strand
AGAAGAAGAAGAAGAGTTGAAAGGCAACATAATATTGCTGCAATTCTTGGTAATACTGTATCACTTTAATATTCAACAGAATCACTTCAGAAGCAATCGTTCTGGACTTCTGAGCTGCCCTTATTCACCCCACCGCAATAGCTATATGTTTTAATAACTAATTATGATTAAAAGAAATAGGATGTTAACTAGATTCGAGTTAGATTTGGGAAGAAAGAAGACAGAGAGAGAGAGATAGTTCATTTAGCTAAGTCTTTGTTTTTGATTTAAGAAGAGTAGTTGTTCACTGCTGTTAAACCATCATCATATTTCCCTCAACAATTTAATATAATTATTCTTTGTTTTGTACCATTCCTTTTTGAGTTGATTTCTTTACAAATGAGACCATTTAATAAATTTTAATATCTTATGGGACCAAGCATTGTATTTACGCTTTCTCTCTCTCTCTCTCTCTCATTTTCACTTAAAAGTAACTTTATACTCGAATCATTTCATTCTTCTATCTCTCATTTTTACAATATTTCCTAAATTCCTTTTGCTCTAAACAACTTTTATTTTGGTTTAACTTAAGTAAGCTTATTCCTACACTAATTTATTCAATCTTTGAACCATCACATGTAAACTAAACTAGAAGAATTATTTGTAATTGTTGTAAATTGTTTTATGTTTAAAAAATACAATAAACCTTCCTTAAGATTGCTCATTCTCTTTCAGCCTCTTGTTTAGCTTAAATCTCTTCTACCTTCCAAAGAGCTCTTTTAAGTTCCGCATCTTGCTTACTAACAGCACTATCAAACTGTTGCATATCTGTATCAGATTCTATTAACAAAAAGGTTATTATTTCTATCGCTTTCTATTTTTTATTTTTTTTTCCTAACAAGATCAAAATGCCTTTATTCTTACATGCAACTGTGGTCTTTAAGACAGTGAATTCTTTCGCTGACTTCTCTTTTCTTTCTTCAATTTTGAATATTTTATTCTTCACTGCGTATGTGAAATTATAAAATCCTTCAGGTGTGCTGATATCAGGCACAATGAAATCGCCAAAATAATCATGCCCAATTTTCCAAAAGCGAGATGAAATAGCTTCAACTGTCTCATCAAATGTTTTCATCTCTTTAGGATATAAGACAAGATAATGATATCGCTCATTCTGGTCGTATATTAATTTAGACAATCTGTTTCCAAAAATAAACCCAAGGATGCATCCAGCTGCAATAAAAACACGAGGTTTTGGAGTAACCTTCGAAAGAACTAGAGAGCATAAAAAGCAGAATAAGCTCAAGATTAATATAAGATATATAAATTCATACTAAATTAATGCATATCAAAAGGTTTAAGATGATAATTAGTGAGATTCCTTCTATGAAACTTTATCTCTGGCCTGAAATTTTCCAATTTCTTGCGTCTCATGTACTCCTCCAGCTAATCGAATGCCTTCGAAATCATAGCTCCTTAGCCAGAGCCTCTTGTTTCATACTTGACTCCTTCAAATTCTATTCTACCCATCTACCAAACCTCTAAGCTTAAATTATCAAATTAGAATGCTCTTAGATTTTTTCAATTAATTAACAAAACATATATTGTGCTTTGTTCCATTCTATTAGTCATATGAATTATATTTTTACATTTCGCAATTATGAACACATTCAATCATATTAAAAATAGCATACAATTCCTTTTTTGTTGCTTTTTAAGCACTTTTCCTTCTGGAAAATACTCTAATAGAAGAAGCAAGCATCCTTGAAATAGTTTAATTATTTTTGTTAAGTCTGGTGAATGGGAAAAGAATGAAAGGAGGAGGGATAATAATTCAAATAAGAAATACCTTTTGCTTTACAAAAAGGATGGTTTTGATTTAATCTTATGGGTTTTTTTTAAAAGTAATGCAATTATTTCTTGATAGATAATGTTGCTGATCTTCAAGGTAAATAAATGAGATTTTAAATGTTTTTTGAATGTTGTGAATGTAAATAAATTGATAATTTAGTAGCTTAGATCGAAATTCCAGCAAGAGGATTAGAAATTAAAAGTCTAAAAACATAAAAAATATGTAAAACTATTAATTGTTTATGCTGTTTTCTTGCTATCTAGACTACGAAACATCTCTTTCACTATTGTTCCTCACCATCTTCTTGAAGGTCGGAAGTCCATAGAGTGAGGTTGTCTCTGATTAATTGCATAATCGTGGTTGCATCTTTGTATTGATCTTCTTAGATTCTCTCAATATCACCAATTGCATCGTCAAAAGCAGTCTTAGCGATGGTACAAGCTTTAGTAGGGTCGTTGAGGACTTCGTAGTGGAATACTGAGAAGTTGAGGGCAAGTCCAAGTCTAATAGGGTGGGTGGTAGGAAGTTCAGCGTTGACGATTTCGGAAGCCTTGGTGTAGCTATCCAAAGCACCATCTGTAGCCTTCTTGAGATCTTCAGTGGCGTACTCAGCAATGTATCTGTAGTAATCACCTTTCATCTTCAAGAAGAATACTTGAGCTTCTGGGTTCTAAATTCAAACATTCAAAGGATTAGATAAAACAAGAAAGGAGGAAATTTGAATTATTCAAAAAGAAAAGGATTTATTTGAAATTACAGTCGAGTTCTTAATGAGGAAGTCGGTAAGAAGGGTGAGGATATCATTGCAGTAAAGGTTTAATTCAGCCTCAATTTTCTTCTTCAAAGTAGCGAGAAGATCAAGATGCTTAGATCCCTTGGATTCTTCCTTTTGTTGGATAGCTGAGATGCTTCTCCAAGCCGATCTTCTGGATCCAACAGTGTTCTTGTAAGCGACTGAAAGTAAGTTACGTTCTTCAATAGAAAGTTCTTGACCAGTTTGGACAACTTTTTTCATGTTTTCAAGCATATCCTCGAATCGTTCAGTCTATTCGGCAATCTTAGCCATGTAGATGAGTTCTTCTCTGCTGAGTGACATTGTGCAGTTTTTAAGTTGTACTTTCTGTTTTTTTTATTCTTTGATTTGATATTTGTTCTGTGATTTATTTATTTTTTTCACTTTATTTTTCAAACTTATTTGCTTTTCAGCTTCAAAATAAAAATAGGAATTGGAAATTAAAAAACTCCCAATGGTTTAGGTCCTTAACCAGTATTTTTTTCTTCTTTTTCGATTCTTCCATAATGCATTTATTCTTCCCTATCTGTTGTCCCCCCTTGTAAATAAATTCTTAAGTGTTTAACATTAGTTTCCTTTTATTTTTAAATTTACCTTAGAGATTATTTACTTTTTTCTCTAACTGCCTAATTATTTATTGATTCAACTTTTTCGATACTTTTATTTCTTAGGGAACTCTAATATCAAATCTAGCCTAATTTTTTTTAATTCCTTATTGATTTCTCCCTCCCTATCTTGATACGAAAAGAAATGCACATTTTCAAAATAAAATCAACAAAGAATAATTGACATTCACTTTAATAATAATAATGTAGCATGGGGGATTCTAATTTAATTTCAATTTATGATATTTTAGGATTAATTGTAATTCAGAACTAGTCCTTCAGAAAAGTTTCAATCAGTTCCTCAACTTAGGGAGCATTTTTCTTGGAAAAAAAAACAACCAATAAACAAATGTGAAACTTAACTAAATTAACAAAAATAGAATACTTCGGTGTCTTTCAGGATGTTTTGAACCTCAATGAAAGAATTTATGAGTAGCAATGACCCTAAATTTGGTGGATTTCCTTTTTGCTGATACCACTATTACAAATGACATAAATTATCAAATAAACTGCTAAAAACTAAGTTTTTATTATTACTGTAACTTTGAAGAATGAAACCACCAGAGCCTATTCCAATGAACTTAAACCTATCTGTTTTAGTATTGATAAGCTTTTCAGAATCAGTTTAAATAGGAGTCTATCAATCACTTCAATTTAGTAGTAATTTGGATAAAGAAGTTCACTATTGTAAATCGTGTAAGATTATCCTAAAAAATCAGAAGAAATGTTAAATACTAAATCAAAAATGAATTGTTTTACCTGGCAAATTTAAGAGAAGTACTTTTTGATTTTCTCGTTGAGCTACAATTTCCTCAAAAAATTGTTAGTAGTCAAAAAAACTATCGAAAAAGTCCTAAAGAAATACAATAACTTGGTTTCCTTCTTCTTAGGGATTGTTGTCTCCTTTATTTGGGGAATTCTTTCTCTTTCCTTAATCGGATGTTATGTTAAGAGATTATTGTTCTACTTGCAGATGATCTTAATTTTACTAGATGCCTTCTTATCCTTATGCTTTGTTTCCAAGAAGACAATACACATACCTTTGCAAGAGTAAGTTTTTCAACCTGGGCTATATCCAATTCATCGAAAAATGGATTTATTGGAGAAGATATCTATTTAAAATAGTCAATTAATTAACGAAAGTGTCATAACCCATTTTATCAAAGTAAATAAAGTCAATAAAGTGTATTCTGGTTACTTTGTATTTGTGTATTTTTCGTAGATGTTGGAAGTTAGCATGCTTATAATATAAACTATCGGTTTGAATAAGAAAAGGCTTCTATCCCTCTTGCTAATCAGTGGAGAGCTTATTGAGAAGAACCTAACGCATTTAAGAATCGCTGGTAATATTTTTTCTTAAATTTTTGAGATCTTCTGCTATTTTGAACAGAAGATAAGAATCTGCATTGATATCTTTCCTTTTGAGATCCTTGTTTGGCTTCTCAAGCAGATTTATTGCCTAATATGTAATTAAAGAAAAGAGAAAATGGTTTTGTTTTAACTAGCCTAATTATAATCGAGTTTGCAGTAAAATGATTTACTTGTTTTTTAATTTGAAGTTGTTGAAGATCATTTTGAGAAATTGAATTTCTTGGTTTAGCATCAACAGGCTCTTTGTAAAGGTCTCTGAGTTTTTCATAATTCAGAAAACCTAGTTTTTTAAGAAAAATCGCATTTATTTCTTGTTTTTTATTATCAAAAATAAAAAAATAGTTGAAAAGGTATATTTTTACCTAATGTAAGTCTATTTACTTCAATATCTTTTCGAGTATTTGGCAAAAGTCTTGCCTTGCTTGTTCTTGTTTCAGGTAATACTAAGGTTTAGTATTTACAACAATAGGAGCAATCCTATATGAATTATTCCTTGAATAATCACCAAAAGGTTTTCTTGGAAAATTCATTTAACTCTAAGATTTTACCAATTTCTAATCTTCTCTGTTAGGCTATTTCACCATGTTTGCAGATTCTTAAGTCTGCTCTTAGTCAGTCCCTGGCGCAGCAGCTGCATTTGCGTTATTTACTGCATTATTACAAACTTACAGTTAATTAGAAGAACTCTGTCGTATAAAAAAGAAATTCTTTGTTGATTAAGACGAAAAACTGTCTGTTTGAACTAATCTCTAAGTCTCTCATCGAAGTGTTTCGAAGTCAGAGAGTAGATGATAAAACATGATTTGCATATTTTGATTCTCTTGTAAAGATTCTCAAAGTTATCAACAGTAAAACTCTTATGCATGAAAGAATATTCGCCTTAAACATCGATTCCAGCAAAGTTGTCGTCTGTAGAATAATGATAGTTTTAGCTCTTCACGATTGAACTCTCTTTGGAGAAGATTTTATTTCTTCTCAGAATGTCAATAACAGCAAGGGCGTGTTCCCTTGTCTTGAGGATTAGTTAATTTGAGATTTCATAAGGAAGAGACAGTGCAATATTCTCGAGCTGCTCTTGACGGACTCCAAAGTGCTTTTTATACTCTTCTAATATGTTCTTCCTCATTGCTAAAGGTCCCCTAGAAATCGTTAGCATCAAAATAGTTCAAACAAACGGACTTTATCTTATGATATTGTATTATTTACGTGTTCTTTTCGAAAATTTCATAATCACAGAAATCTCCTCTACATTTTTCGACTCTCATTTTCTTGTAGAGAGTTGCTGAGTACTTCTTGTCATCTTGATGGATCACAGCAGGGAGTCTATGTTGGTTAAGGTTAGAATAAATAGGAAAAACTTCTTATTGCTTTCAATGATTTACTTCATTTGAACTCCTCCAATTTTAGCAAAATTAGATTTCTTAGACAGTTTCAATAATTTTTTGAATTCTGTAAAAGTCATCGATTTGTTCTCTTTGATCAAGTCAATGTCATAAGGAGCTGAAACGAATTCATTTATAAGATATGTTAAGGATATTTTTTTACATCATAAATGAAACTGCATACAGTCTTGATAGAGCTCTATGAAGAGATGCTTTATCCCGATGAAGATGATATTTCCATAAAGGTCAATCACGAATTTAGGTGTGAATTTACGCACTTTCAATGAATAAGCTGTTTCTATGAATTCTATGATCCTTTTGACATTCTATTTTCCAAGTAGCCAATCAGCAAACTAGGTAATTTTAACGCTAACAGAATATTACTTCTTGTAGTTAGATATTCAATGAACTGTCGAAACACTTAAAGAACAGCTTTTTACAAATGATAACCTCTTTTTTCCCTGTGCTTCCACTCCCCGATTCATTAGTATCTCCATTATTTCCTGATATTTCTCCTCCAAAATTTTAACCTGAATGTGTGTAACTCTTTTTCATTGAAAGAGTCTTTTTGAAAAATTTAAAACCCAGTGGCATTGTATTGTCATCATGCCGATACTCAACATAATGCACCTCACCTGAGAAAATGCTGTTTAGAAAGTTGAATCAAAAGAATCAATAGAGTAATACTTGCTTTTGGGCTTTTTGGAATATAAGACTGTATCATCAAGATATTTGACGACCATTTGCCTTCGATAAAGAGTTTAACTAGCTCACTGCCTGTAAAAATATCTGTTTTCTTATCTAAATACCTCACGTAACATATTGGCTATGCCTACAAAACATCAAGAAAGAATATATTAGAATTAGGTAATTAATCAAATAAGTCTGCCTAATTGTGTTTTATGTTTATTCTGACCTAAGAGAGCTTTTTGCTATATTCAGCTAATGCTGATAGATTATCAATTCTAAGCTCATCTGGTCTCGTAACTCCAAGGAAGAACTTGCATAACTCGAATTAATTGATTTTTTCTTAGTTTTTATAAAGAATCGAATGTTTCTTGCCCTTTGTCGGATTGAAATACCACATATTTGGATTGCCTAATGAAATGAAGTGTTAGATTGTTTGATCCAATACAGGCAGACAATGATTAACATACCTGATTCCCATAGGATAGTGTGAGGAATAATTTCTTAGCTTTTTTTGTTTTTTTTCTTAAACATCTCAAAAAAGTAAGTAGATGACTTTATCTGAATAAACTTCTCATCACGTTTATCTTCCAATGAACTTTTGTCCTCGTAAAGTTATGACATAATGCTCTATTCCCTTCAAAACAACTTAATCAATATCTCCCTGTAAAAGCTAATTTACAGTATTTCAGTGATAGAGTTATTTATTCAGGCTGTTTCAGTTCTCTTTTAATGCTTCTTTTAATTGTTTAGCTTTTGATTTGTCTTGCAATTCAAGATTAAAATTGAAAAAACATAAACAAAGGAGAAGATGATTTCAAGAAGACAAACACTTTTATTTTAAGTGGGAGATGAAAAGGGGGGGAAGAGATTAAAAGTATTTTTTAGAAACAATAAATAAAAAGACCAAAGAAAGAAGGAAATGAGTGAGTAATAGAATTTAAACAAGTTTTTGCTTGCGTTCAGTGAAAAGCTAGCTAAACTAGCGCAATATGTAAATCATTTTGCACATGGAGTAGATCATAAAGATCAGAAGAAAAAGAAAGATCCTAATGCACCTAAAAAACCTCTTTCATCGTATCTAATCTTCTCAGTTACTAGACAGAGAGATATTAAGGCAAAGAATCCATCTGCAACATTCGCTGAAATTTCCAAGATCGTATCAGAGGAATGGAAGAATTTGAGTGAGGAGAAAAAGAAGAAATACTAAAAGAAAGAGGAAGAAGCTAAGAGAGAATATGCCATAAAAATTGCTGAGTACAACAAGGGTTCAGTTTAAAATGAAGAAACTAAGACAAAATCTCAAAAGAAGGCTGAGAAATTAGAAACCAAAGAGGTGGCTAAAGTTAATAAAATTAAAGAAGAAACCAAAGCTGAAAAATCTAAAGAACATAAATCAGATAAACACAAAGAAGTCAACCATCATGACGCAGGTAAAATTGTTGAAAAAGAAGAGAAAAAGTAAAAGCATTCTGCTAAAGTCACGGAGGTTAAAACTGAGGAATCAGAGAAGGATTCCCCAAAGAAATAGGCTAAGGTTCCTAAAGTATCAGCACCTGCTGTGCCATTGAAGGTTGCTCCAAAAGTAAAAAAGCCAATAAACAGTGATTCAGACTCTTCTGATTCTTCAGATTCGGAATAAGCTTCTCTGAAAAAGAAAAAGAAATTATGAGAATAACAAAAATACTCAAAACAGAATTGAAGTTTATCTAAGTTGTAATAGTATTTATGTGTTTTCTTATTTGAAATATAAATATTGATCTCTCTTTTGTGTATTTCGAGATAGATGAATGATAAGCGAAAAAGAAAGATGCTGAATTGGGAATAGTTTATCTGTTCTATTTTTCTTGAAGAATTTCAAAGTTTTAATTTAAAACCATTATTATTAATAGAAGTTAGAGCAAATGTTATTATCTTCAGATCCTAAAAAAGATGTAAAATTAAGAGTCTAATTTATGAGTCTGCAAAGTAGATGCAGCTAATTATTATTCTCTGGGGAAGGCCACAATTATTAAGTGCAAATTGTTATTAACAAACAAAAAAGCATAATTAAACTCATTGATAAAAATGTCCAGTTTAGCAAAGTAGCTTTCATAGCTGCGTGAGACAGATTAGACTCTATCTAAAAAGAATGACATTGTGGCAGCAGCTTCATTGCTCTTCCATTCCAAGGTTGCAAGCGCAGTTGACTTAGAGCAAATTCATTCTTTAGCAGCTGGTGCTTTTTCGAGACTTTCCGTAAAAAATGAAATCTTTGGAAAGTACTCTGAAAGCATAATGGGACAACGAGTTCGCAAAGTCGACAGAAATCTCCTTACCAAAAAAGAAAACGATGACCTATCTGAAACAATCAAGGAATTCTTAGCACTTTTATCGTTATATCTGCTCGACGAAGATGCATAGAAGATCATGGATTTCCTCTTAAGAAATTTCAACGTGCACCACTACGAAGCAGAAGCCTTAATCATCTCATTCATGCACTACCATTCAACTCCATTTTATACTCGTCTCCTTCAAAACGTCGTCCTCAAGACAAGAGAACACTATGGGTTCCTTCATGGGATAATTTCAAAAGGTGATCACGTTCGCAGAGAAACAATCGCTAAATAAACTGTGCATGATAGCCATATTCTGACAATGCTCATTAAATACAATCAAAAGGTGTCAGAACTCACTCATCCTAAGGGTAATTCGAAAGACGAAATTCTTTTTTCTGTTGGCAAATCAACCTAGACTCTCAAAAGCCGCGTTGATCCATCAAGTTTCTTGTAGGCACTCCTCATTGATTTGCTGTAATTCAAGACAAATCTCACAGAAACATTTGTAGCTAGTCTGATCGAGACAGTCAATCACTTCCTCAAGAGAGGAGATGTAGCAGCAGTAAGCTTTTCCCTGATAGCACTTGGTTCTTTAATTATCCGCGATAAGAACATCAACCATTTAATCATCGAAGAGTTTTCCTCATTTTTAATCTCTAAGCTTGGAGTTATCAGCAGCAGTCAACTAGGTAGCAAACCAAACAAGAAATGTATCGAGCACATCATGAAGTTTATCTTTTTTGCTGTCCAAAGAGGCAGTATTACTAAATTTACTCAAGCATAAGTTTCAAAGTTAAGTTAACTTTACAAAAACGATGAGACATTTAAGACTACTTTTGAGAAACTCAGCGAGAGTTACAGCACTCTAAATATGTTCACGCTGCTATTCGACAGTGCAATCAGTGGATCTCTGAAAAACTTTGAAGAAAATATTAGTTTTCTTGAATCCTTTGTGGAATTAATGCAAACACACGATTTCCTATTTAACAGTGAAAACAGTGAGATTCGAGATACGCTTCTTAATTAGATTGTCTTTGATCGATTCTTCTTCGGAGTTGGCGAATCTCAATTGAATGTAGAAGTATCCAGCGCCGTTACACCGTTCCTTAAGAAATTCTTCTTAGCCGATCTTGTTAAGTTTTTGAATTCCAAAATAACCTCCAAGAACGAAGAACCAACGAAAACCGAACTTCTAAGAAAATTTATGTCAGAAAACTTCCCTGGTAGTATTTCTTTCCATGAGAATGTGCTACTCAAGAGAGGTGTGCTCTATGAAGCGTAAGGAGATAAAAAGAAGGGAGCAAAGGAAAATAGAGAGTATCTCTAAGCGATTCTCGCTATGTTGAATGAAGAGAAAGAACACAAATCTTCAACTGTGCTAGACAGCTACTTAGATTTCCTTGTTGGAACTTTGGTTATGAAATTAAATGCTGAGTAGAATAGCAAAACGCTTAGATTGATCTTAGAGTTGATCTGCCATCCAGCAATCCTTTCCCAGTAAGATAACCTAGAAGATGCAAAAAGAAGAGACCACTCGAAGCTTGAACTTTTGTAAGGATTCTTCCGATTCCTTTCGGCAGTTCTGAAGTAAAGTTCTATGGTAGTTCTTTTGAAAACTGAAATCCTCACTGCATTTAGATCGTTATCTCTTAGAACTGATCCAGCTAATTCTATTCACAGACATTGGGTGCTGTCCAGTTTCTTTGCGTTATCTCAATCTGAAGATCTCGCTGATTCTGAAAGTAGAAAAGAAATCTGTTCTGTATTGAAAGAATATTTACCTGGGATATTCTCCGAAAAATAAACTAAAAAGCATTTTCCATTTATTGACTTGCTCTTATCTGCGAAACCACATTTCTCAGAGCTTCTTAGCATCCTTAATACCCTCAGCAAAGACACCTTGTGCTTATAAGGAATAGCTAATTTCATGTCTAACGTATTTGGTAGCTAAGATTCATTAGGCATTGAAGACAGAACTCTTCTTGAAGACAGTCTCAGCGTCGTATCGAATATCTTTTCTGATTCCAAATCGATTGACTTTTCACTTCTCAATCGACAAATATGCAAGTTCATTGTGAGATCTTACTCTGGAAGTCAAGCTATTCCAGCTTCTTTCGTTACAGTGCTGTTGAATTTCATCTTAAATCAACCTCAATATGATACTCTTGAACTGTTGAAGAACGAAATTATTGATAAAATACCAATCAATCATACTTGTCTTCTTCTCGCAAGAAAGTTCATGTACACTGATTCATCAGCAAGTAACTCAGATTCTGATTTAGACTCATCACTTTTGACTTCTACATCAACTATTCTCCAAGGCAATGTCAAAGCATTATTCCTGATTAATCAGATTCTCAAAACTAAAATCGATTAGGTTTCAAGTGAGTTAGCATATTAGCTATTTTCTCTTGTCCTCGTGAGACTTTCAACTGCTAAATCTCAGGAAAAACAAGGTTTATTCCTTATCCTCGAAAACTGCAAGAAAATCCTTAAAAAATGTGCAACTGATTTCGACGCTGCCATGTTCAGCGAGATTATCAACTCTAACGTTGCCTAGGCTGATGCTGCGAAAGTAGAAACGACTTAAATCAAATATAAAATCCTCCTGAATCTTTGCGAAGTTGTCAGCAAACATAAAGTTGAACTTGCTGTGCAGAACCCGCCAGTCGGCAGAATTATTGCGAGAGAAATCTTGCAACAGCAAAGCAACAAATAAAGAGATCTTTAAAGCGTACTGCATTTCTTGATTTCATAAATCACAGAACATGCAAGAAGTGAATTCTTAGTAGCATTCATGGCTATTTTCTAAGATGTTAACAAATACAGCGCTAACTAAAGCAATCCCAAGGCAGTAACTTCTTAAGTCGAACCAGCTCTATCTATTCAACTTCTCCACAAACTCCAAGCTAATTCATATCTTCTAAATGATTTAAATTTACTTCAACTCTACATGGACCTGCTTAGTTCGTTAAAGGATTCAGTTCTCTTGAATGACAATTTCAAGACACTTTACTTAGAAGTACTATCCAAGAAAATTACAAATATTGATGGACGAACTCATCGCAGAAATCTGTCATCAATCGCACTATCAACAATAACTCCAGAGTTTTTTGAGAAAATAACTTTTGAAAATCAAAAGCAGCTCCTTAATTTAGTATTTGAGAACTTGTCTGCTTTGAATCACGATGGATTAACAGATTTACTTCTTTAGTTACCATTTTCTTAAGCGATCTGTGATGTATTGATCAGCTGTGTTGAGACTTCATTAGTCGCATAGAACACACAGAACATCTCTCAAAAACAAGAGAACATGATCGCATATATTTTAGAATTACTTCTTTTGAAAGAAGAAACCTTAACAAACAACGAAATCGATCTTGCTAAGCTGTTCTAGCTCTCTTAAGCTTAGCTTATCACGCCGAGATTGAAAGTACTTCTCTTGAAAGTCATCAAAAGCTGCGAGATCAAACTAATCTAATTGTTGAAAATTTCTAAAAACAATGTAGCTAAGAAACATAAGCTAACAGAAGAGGAAAGCACTAGCATCAATGAACTCAAATCTCGAATTGTCGGAGGACCTGATAATTCAGCTAAATACGTTGAGATACTCAAAACCGAGCTCAAGAGAAATTCCCCAAAAGAATCTTCAGTCGATTTGAATTCTCTCGAAATCGTCCGAGAAACTGCAGATATTCTTTGCGTGATTTCATCTGCGAATTACAAACGTATCTCGAATATTCTCTTCGTTTCCTTAGAAGAAATGAAGAACACTTTCTTGTCATCGAATAATCTCGGAGAACTGCAAGAAACTGAAAACTTACAGGAGGACTCATAACTCGAAGAACAACAACTCACAAAGGCATAAGTAATTGAGAGCAAAGTAGAATTTCTCTTTGATATTTTCGCATTCGTAGCTAAACGCTTATTGCAGCACTGCGGACACGAAAAGAGAAACAAAACCATGAAATTCACTCTGCTGCATCTAGAAACAGTGTTCTCGTTGCTGCCTTATTTCAAAGAGCAAAAGACATCGATTGTTACTAAAATCAAATAACTCAGAGAAGTCTACGGTGGTGATTCAAATCTGCTGAAGGTTCTATTTATTTCAGTTGCTAACAGTCTCTAGAACTCAAAAGCAAGTACAATTGTTTTAAAAGAAATGCCATCGGTTATTAGCACTCTGCTGTTCGAAGCTGGAGATGAAATATGTTGTGAACAACTAAATCAGTTTATTGTCTTTGTGAAGGGAGTATTTGTTCTATGGACAACTAGTTACAAGCTGCAGACAGATGAATCTATCAATTCGCTTCTGACACCATAGAGTTCTTTGATTGCTAAATATCTTGGGCTATCTGAGAATCGACCTAATTCTTGCAAGGGTTTTGTTAGAAATTCCTTGATTTTGCTGCATTCTTTGTTCAAATGTGCAATCTTCCGTAAAGTACTTGACTCCAAAGTCGAGAAAATTGGTTCAACAGAGTCAGTCGCATAGATATTCTTCACTTTTTATTACGAACTAGTTAGACTCGAGTACCTTCAGAAGAATGCATTAAGCAGAGCTAAAGCATTACAAGATGCATAGCTGCTTGCTCCTTTCGCAAAACCTTTGAAAACTCTCATGCGTGCGTTGACAGTATTGCATGCAGAATTCTTAAAACTCTTTGAGATCGATGTGTTCTTTACGATTTGCGCTCTTATCCTTGATAACAAGCACTCCATTGCGTACAACATTCGCTCGGCTATTCTCGATATCATGAATGGGAAATTAGATTAAGCTGCTACAATCAAGAAGAGACACAATATAGCAATAATTCGAATTGTCCACACACTTCACGAAGAAATTCAAGCTAATCTACTCACAATCTATCTCGCAAACAACGCTCAAAAGGAAGCTGCAAAGAAAACTAAAAAATCTCAAAAATCAACACAATCCGTTGGATCTTCAGAGCAAAGAAATGTCCAAAGATACTTACAAAGTTGCATTGTTCTTTTTACCACAGCTTTAGACAGAAAGCCTGCTCTTTTCTAGCCAGAGAGTCATCAAATCGACAGTGCGGCTTTGTTAGAAACCCTAGTGCAATTCATTCCCAATTAAGAATATTCGTTTGTTCTAAAAAGTTCCCTTGTATTCTTAGTAGCTAGTCTGTCAGCTCAAGGAAATAAATTCCGTGTCTTACCTCATCTTCGAGATCTCGTATCGGAGACTCTACGACAAGCACTGGGATTACTTTACTTTAACAACAAGGATTCCTTTGATCAATTGCTCAAAGTTGTCGCAACATTTAACTCAAAGGATTCTGAACTAACTTCCATTAAAGAGTTCGCATCTGAAGTGTTCAACGAATAGAACCTCGAACAGAATGTCTTCAGTAAAGCTTAGTATTTCAAGCACAGCGAATCGATTCTTAAGAACGCAGATTCCTTATTTACTCTCGTCGTTCGAGCAATAGAAAACCTTATCGTCTGTCTGAGAAGCTTAATTCAACCATATCTACCATTTATTCTTCTCAGTATTCTTTCCTTTGCTGAGAAACCTTCTCTGCATGTTCCACTGACACAATTCTTAGAAAAACTCCCTTCGCTACTTGACTCAAGAGTTCTCTTAGAGAGTTTCCTTCTCCCTCTTGCTGAGACCTGTCAAAGTCTATCTCCGCAAGCTGTTGAGTTGTACACTTTCTTACAAGAAAAAACGTTCAATGCTATCGACGCAGACACACTTGATTCGTTCTTAACAGAAATCTACAAAAAACTCTTTGCAAGTCTTGACTACACGAGAAAGCATTTTATCAACAAAGAAATTGCTCCAAGTGAAGCAACCGATGCTGTTGAAGATGCTCAAGTCAAAGCCGTCGCAGCACTTGTTGTCAAAACAAATGAAGTCTAGCTTAGAAAATTCTTCTTAAACATAGTAACATGGTCTGAGCGAGTCATTCCAGAGCTCGAATGTGGTTTCTAATTCGCTCAATATCGTAAAATTGTGCTGTTCAAAATAGTCCTGTAACTCTCTGAGACTATGTCATCGCTCTTCACATCGTTCTTCTCATTCATCTTTGAAACTCAAATTGCATAACTCGCACAGTTA
>Ga0302271_10002881_pt1 | contig 15073 bp, 11 predicted proteins | sample III_Bog_N1_1_FD_198767 | JGI IMG/M metagenome (GOLD analysis project Ga0302271, IMG submission 198767) | Peat permafrost microbial communities from Stordalen Mire near Abisko, Sweden - III_Bog_N1_1 | ecosystem: Environmental > Terrestrial > Soil > Wetlands > Peat | place: Sweden: Abisko... | reverse complement strand
GTGTGCTTATTTTAAATTTAGAATAGAAGAAAATACATTATTTGTAGACTCAAATTTAGAGCTTAACTTAGGAGATAGGTGAGAGCTAGATAAAGAGTTTAAATAAATCGAGAGCTGAAAGAGTTAGTTTATTAAAGATAGATCTTAGTGCTCCCATGAGGTCACAGGAATTAATTTATAATTTTAATCATTTTAAGAGCCAATCGAGGCTTCATACTTAACCAACAATACTACTAAAACACCTAAATATTGTGAAATTTTATTGAATTATTATTTGTTTTTCTGCTTACTTAGGTTGGATATTGTGAAGGGATGAATTTCATTATTGGCATGCTACTGATGGTAAGTGGTGGAGATGAATCTGCTGCATTTCAAAGTTTCATCAGTTTAGCCTTTAGAAAAGAGTTCCTTCTTGTAGGCATGTATGTAACTGGTTTTCCATTGCTCCGTCTTTTGGAATTAGTTTTTGATGAGCTGTTTAGAGATCATTTACCAAAGCTGTTTAAACACTTTAAAACACATGATATAAGCAACACGAAATGGCTAACAAAATGGCTAATGACACTGTATCTTAGTTGCTTTCCATTACCTTCGTGTGTGCGGATTGTAGATTTCATGATAAGTTCAAATGTGTTTGCTCTGGTCAAAGTTGCAGTCGGTGTTTTACGTTAATTGGAACATAAACTAATTAAAATGTAACCAGAAGATGTATCAGAGCTATTTTCATTTAAATCTGCTGAGGAATTATAAGATACTGGAGAAGCACACCCTTTGGCTTGTGTAAATTTCGAAGAAGTTATCTCAGAAGCTTCGCATATAAAAATAACTGATTCACAAATTCGATAAATAGCTGAAGAATGCAAGCTCTTAGTTTCACGGGAATACTCTGAATTATTTGATTCTCTAAATAAACACGATTAAGAATACGAAAAGACTATTGCAGCGTACACAGATGAGCTGAATAATATTTTATTTTTTGTGGAATTCTTCGCGCATATGGGAAGACACACACATTAAAATAATTACCTAGCAAAGATTAAGCATAAATTTATTAGCTCAGGCGTACCTCTCAAGAAACGGAAAGATTCATGAGAGAGATAGAGAAGGAATGCATAGAATTAGATGGGGATCAATTCATGCATGCTCTCATGACAGAACAAACTGCTGAAAAACATACTCTCAATCCAAATCAAAAAGCTTCAAATAATTTGAGAGCTTATTTTTGGATTATCTCTCTTAATATCCTTTCCTATCGAAAACAGCTTTTATAAAGCTTTGGACTACTCATAGATGACAAAACCATAAAGAACTTTAAAAGAATACAAAAGACTGAACTTTTTACCTTTTTCATATTTATGTTTCAAAGTATTGTGAATTTTATTTTATTGTTTGTTTTTTTCAATTCAAAAAAGTGATTGCAATTACGAAAACCATAAACTCACACACATTAACACTCATAATAATAAGAAGAAACAAGCTATTACGGCCAAAACAGCAGATCTGAGTACTTCCGAAAACGAAGGTGTGCTTTGAGGCTTTTGATGGCTCGAGTAGACGTTAAAAGTTTTAATTATTTACGGATTCGTCGCATCGTATGAGTTATATTGCAAATAAGTTGCATTGTAGACGTCAATCCATCCATATCCAATCGTCTCTTAGTCCAAAAAAAGATTCGCTGTCTGTAAATTTTACCCAAGATCTGCGAGACTGCGTCCTGGAGGGTTTTTACATCCACCATTTCCTTGGATAATAGACAAAAACCCTCCTTTTTTCAGAGACAACGTTTAGGTGCTGGTTATGTAAGTGTAATCCTATGGAAGGAGCTGAGCCATGGGAGCCATGACTTAGTTATAGTGTTCATGGCCTGTGATGAAAATATCAATACCAGCTTTGGAAAAGACAGCGTCAATCGGCTAGAATGTCCTAGCATAATTTTAGCAGGCTGTGTTGTTCACAATCAAAGGGTCATAGCAATAGAGTGGCTTGTGTCCAACAGCGATGATCCAAGGAGTAAGGCCACGATTGACACTAGCTAGATCTTTCTAGATCCAAGTTGCCATCTTTTGTTTATTGCTGTCGTCAGTGTTGTTGAAGAAATGCAAGTTCACATGGACAAAGTGAATCATACCTATTTTCATCAGCAAAACAAAATCAAATTATTAAATAGTAGTTCCCTACCCTTCAAAGGTTGTAAAAAGTTATTAGCAAATCAAAAAGATAAAAATTTCTTTCCTCCCCCTCTTCTCCTCCCATTCATAAAGTGATTCTTTGTAATTCTGTACCAATATCAAAGGAATTGTAATTATTGAGATTATCTGAAGAGTACGCAGGTAATCTGAACTTTTCATTGAAGAGAGTGAAGTTCAAATTATCTTCATGATTCCCTGGAGTCATCGCTAGAGGATACCTGAACGAAAGTGGTGAAATTCTATTCACATAAGCATCTCCTTGCTGTCCATTGTTCTGATAAAACTCATAAGCGTAGTCTCCAAGGAAAATCATTGCATCGTATTGTGTTGTATCCATATTATTCGTCAATTAAGTCAGAGTAGTCTATCCTCTGGTAGTTGTATCTTGATCTCCAAAGAAAAGAATCTTCTGATGAGCAGGCTTCTTAACTTTAGTCGTTGGTTTTAATGGAGGCATCTTAAACGAGAATGTATCGGAATATATCGATCCAAGTGTGTTATCACCTTAGAATCCGACTTTATAAGTAACTCCAGGAGTAGCACTCACAGCGAAGATTATCGAGTATTTTTAGTAGAAAACTTACTCTGTGTCCTGTCCGTTGTGATTGAGTTGAGCATTCACATATTGCGATACAATATCTTTCAAAGTGAAGTTGAAGTTTCCACTTGATTTGATAAGAGTAGCTGAGTCACAATGATCTTTAGTGTCAAATATTATCAGTGCTGTTTCGTTACTGGAGGCACTGTAGTATTGGTTCCCGAGCAATAGTCTGGGAAGAGTCACTGTGCAATCCTAGGCACTCTTAACTTGCACAATAGCAAGAATCGCAAAGGTAATTCCTAATAAAGAGTACATTTCTTTATTATTGTTTTTGTTGAGAATAATAATAATCTTTTGTGTTTTCCCCTTATCAATCCACCCTTTTGTTTATTGCTTTTTTTTCTTTTATTTAAATGAAAAACCAATCTTATTTTTCGTTGGTTTTTATTTTCCCAAAAGAGTGGATATCCTAACCACAAAATTTCCCCTCCTTTTAGGCATTCTCACCTCTATTCACATCCTCAAGAGAACAAAGAAAGAAAAGGAGTAAATTCAGCATAAAATTTTGATTTTTGTACTTAAAAACATATTCCCTATGATACCTCTCAACTTGAAAGAATAACTAATTTGATTTGACAAAAAGAGAAAGAATTCTTTTAAATATTCGAATTTATGCGAAAAGAAGTGTAAATATATCATATTCTCAATCAAAATCATCTGCATTGCTTATCTCATGGCTCAAACTTATCTTAGAATTGCACAAAAATCTCTCCTTTATCTAAACCATCTACTAGATCATCTCCTTTCCCATAAGCCTTTGTGTATTTCGAAATCCATTTCACAACATCTGAGCTCTTGCCGCCGAAATCTTGCAGGTATATCTAGAATATTTTATGAAGTGTGAGATCATTCTCGGAGCTGTCGAAGCACACATGTGTACTGATGAATTTAGTGCATTATGCATCGAGTTCTTCTTCGATAGTCTCCAGTTGTATCATTTTAAGCTCTTGAGGCATGATATTTTCTTCTTTAAGCAGTAGCAGAACACGTAAATCTTAAGGGAAAACTAATTTCTGTCTATCATCACCAACACCAAAGACTTTAAACTTACTAAGAGAGTGTCGCTTGTTTCCTCTGAGCAATCCATGCTTAATGTCATCGATATTGAATCTATGATAACCGATTTAATAGTAAAATTCTTCTTCGCTTCCTATTGATTTTCAAAAATATAAAATTCAGACAAAAACTACTTTACAAAACATCATTTTCTGTTTAAAAAAAAATGAAATAAAAACATTTTTGCTACCTCCGAAGAATGGGAAAATACCCCGAAGTGTATCAAATATTGTGTTAACTTTAACTTTCATTTCTTTCTTCTTCTTTAAGTAGTAGTCTCTAAGATACTTGTGGAAGTACATAACTTGGTATAGATTTATGAAGAAGCACTTGCACTCATTTTCCTTCTGCATATCTTGCAAGTAAATCTTTTGCAGCTCGCATACCATTTCTAAGAATTTATTGTATTTCTTGCTCTTCAAAAGTATGTCTTCATCGATTTTACCTGTGAATTAGTCTGCTACCTATAGATCAAATACAAATCATTTACTATCGTGGATCTGCTAATTTCATTTTTATTTGAAAGATTTTTTACTTCGATCAGCACTAAATTCGCTTATTGGATAATATCTTGTATGACAGTGATCCCATATCTTGCTGATTTATTCCAGATTTTATAATGATTAGCTGGGATCCCTGGCATATCACTTTGAAATCTGTAAAGCGACAGCTTGTTGTTCTGGAACTTTGGACCTGAAATATGATGGATATACTTTTTTTCCACTAACTCTTCAAGTTTACTGACAAGTTCGCCTGTTTGACTATTCGGATAATATTAATTAAACCAACTGAAAATCTCTTCTCCATTGATAACATTTCTCTCCACTTTGTAAGGGCTCAGTTTGTAATCATAAGGCTCTAAAGATTCACTTAGTGCTTTGATTGTCTGCTCGATTGTGTTCGTGGAAGCTTCTTGCTACCTATTCTCTTGATCTGGAGTCGCTGCTGGAGTCTAAGGTGTAGTTTATTGAGTTTTCTTTGATATGGGTGTTTTAGGACCACCAGTAATGTAATCCTTGAGGAAGGCATCATCAGGTGCTTCCGTTTCATAATATCTGCGGATATTCTTGTTTATCGAAGGAATTTTAGCTAAATCCCAAACTGAAGGTCTTTTTGAAGGGTTCTTATGCAGCATAAAGGTGATTAGCATTCTAATATCAGCACTCGCATTATCGTGCAAAGGAGGAGGATCCTATTAACAACAACAAAAATTGATATTTATGCTCATAGGATATCAATTTTGTAGCTAAATAACATATTATTCAAAATATCTTATTAATTTTTCTGTTTTTACTTCATTTCTAATTTTATTGAACAAAACGTTGATATTGTCATTATCAAACGGTCTTTTAAGCATAACCATTTCATAGAGAGTGCATCCAAGCGCCCAAATATCAGCTTTCTCTCCATATGTCTCTCCACTGCAGACTTCGGGTGACATGAAATATGGCGTACCAACAAGTGTTTTAGCAAGATCTGCGTTTGTTCCGAGAGCCTTAGAAATACCAAAATCACCGAGTTTGACAATATTCTCCTTGGTCATGAACAAATTCTAAGATTTTATGTCTCTGTGTAAGATCTTCTTAGAATGCATGAATAACACAGAGATAATCACTTGCGCAGTAAAATATAAAATGGTATCTTCATCCATGGGTATGCCTGACATTTTATGTTCAGCAATCTTATCGCTTAAAGCTCCTTGCTCAGCATACTCCATGACACTTTAAGGGGAAAAAACGATTAAAAATTGAAAAATTCCATAACAAAATTATTTTTTGTTTTTTTACATATGAATCGATTCATTCTCTACGAAAGACTCATAATATCTGATAATTGATGGTGCAACTAACACTTTCAATAGAGTAACTTCAGATTGAGCCATTTTTTTCTCTTGATCATTCATGAATTTCATGGAGATTGTTTTCATAGCGAACATCATCCCATCTGTTCTCCTTTTAACTAACTCTACACTTCCTCCTGCTCCTTATCCAATTATTCGAATCACTTAGTATTATTGGATTCCCACTAAACCTGAACCACCTGTTGTTCCGGTGCTTGTATGCTGCACATACTTTGCAAGACCTTGATACAAAAAATAATTTACCGTTATTTCAACTCAAAAAAAGAGGTAAAAGAGAAAAAACCTTATTAGCTACTAAAAATCATTCATATACCTTTGACACTTTAGATTCTCAATGGTTTGACTAGATAATCCTTTGCACCTGAGGAAAGACAGAGCGTCACATTCTCTGTCTCGTCTCCGAATGACATCATAATAACTGGTATTTTTTTAAGCCTTTCTTATTTTTGCATGAGACACAGCAGCTCCCATCCATCCATTTCGGGCATTCTCAAATCGAGCAAGACAATATCAATATTAGAATCTTCTTTAAGTAGTTCATCTCTAGCTATACGACCATTTTCAACAGCAGTCACTTAGTAGTCGCAAAGTGTCAAAATATCGATCAGAGCTAAACGTTGGAAGTTATCATCCTCCGCAACGAGCACGTGAATATTTTAGATTTGTTTATCACCCATGAGTCAATACGAAGGGGGTTTTTCTGTTTGTTTGTTTTGATTTCTAGCTCTATCTCTTGTAAATGTATGGCTCTTAAAAGTTTTATTTCGTATTCAAGTTGTTTTTTTCTTGTTCTTGTCTAGATTAATTGATGCTACTAGGGGAATAATTCTCCCCCCCCCCCCTAATACTATTTTGCTGTGGAAAGATCAGAGGAATTATAACTAGTTTTAATGATGTTTTCCCCTCCTTTGTTATTTTAATTAGGTAAAGTTTTAGTGATAAAGAGATTGTGTTATTAAGATTTAAAATAATATATTATTGACCTATGAATAGCATCCTTTATCAAAGAAAATAAATAATTTTTAAAACTAAATTTGCATTTGCATTATTTTTACTTAATCTATGAATGGTTTAGCTTTGGTTGTTTAGTTGGGAATTTTTCATTTTAAAAAAAAAAGACAAAAACTAATCAATCAGATTCAATGAATTGAGGAAAGTTGTTTATCAGTAAAAAGTATGTTGTTTTTGGTATGGTTGTTTTTTTCTAATCTGCTATCCATCCTTCTTCAGGGAAAAACAATTGAATTTGCTACTCTTTTTGTGTATTCAAAATAAAAAAAATATCGTAAATAAGAGAACAAATTGATTGCATGTGTTTTGTTGTTAGTATTACAATGAAAGAAAAAACAACATTATTTTTAACGAAAGCCGAGTGGCGTAATGGCAGCGCAGCAGACTTCGAATCTGAAGGTTGTGGGTTCGAGTCCCACCTTGGTTGATTTTTTCCTTTTTTTTATTTTCCTTTCTGGAGTCATTTTTTATTTGCCAAAAACTTAATATTATGGACAATTAATTAGAACTGTTTTTACTATTCAAATAGGGAGAAACAAGGATAGAATATCAACATAGAGAAAGAGAGAGAACTAAACAAAGCAAAGGGAAATCTACATGTTCAGCCGAGTGGCGCAATGGTAGCGCAGCAGACTTCTAATCTGAAGGTTGTGGGTTCGAGTCCCACCTTGGTTGCCACTTTTTTTATTATTAATTGCAAAATAAGGTCCCTTTATTAATCCAATACTCACAATCAATAAAAAGAATCTATTGTTAACTCAAAGAAGATTAAAAATGCAAAAAATGTTAGATGGTTTTTTAGTTATTTGGAGCTTTCCATTCAGCATAATCTGATTTAGTTAAGTTAGTTTCGATTTCCTTATTATTTTGATGTTACGATATTCAAGGTTTTATTGTAAAATAACCTGTTAAAATGGATGTTTTCTCAAATATTTTGCAGGAAATTTTGAAGCCTTATGCTGTTTTAGATGAAGAAAAAGCAATACTCCCTATCTCTCATTTATTAATTATCATTTTTTTTTCGTTATTAATTTTGATTTTTAATTGCCAACACCCTCTTTAGAATGTAGATTTTGAAAAGATTGCTTTAAAAGTAAGGGTTTCTTTAACATATTTTCTAACTTTCTTACTATCACTGAAACCTTTAAATTTCATTATTTACATTTATTGTTTTTCGTTTTGTTCATAATTTTTATTCACTTTGATCTTTCTCTCTTTTTTCTCACATTTTGTTCAAAACAAACAACAAAAAACGATGATTTGTGTGCTTATTTTAGAAGTAGTTATATTATTTGAACTCATAACAAAATAAATACATGTAAGTTATTGAATTATTTTTATAAGAGTAGGCGTTTTCAAGCAGAGAGGCCAGCACATTTAAGATATTTAGGTGCAAAAATGGAGCTGTAGAAGTAAGGGGAGATCTTAGCGGCAGCGATGGCTGAAGCATCAGAGAAACAGCTGTTGTAGTAATTGTTGTAGTTGAGGATATCACCAGATTGACTCTTCTTGAAGTAAGCGTAGAAAGATTCACAAGCAGAGATTTCCTTAGAAGCACCATCCCAAACGAGGTCGGAGTTAGCACTAGCGGCTTTGTAGCAAAGTTGGAGATCATTGGCGTCAATGATGGAGTCACAGTAGTTAGCAGGGATAACCTGGAAACAGCGTTACCAGTTGTCAATGGTGAGATCAGTAGAGGCACTCAAATCATTGTTGGAGTTGTTAAGGAGGATAACTGCACTGAGAGCAAGGAGGGCCAAGATTGGGAGGGCGATGGTGAGTCTAGACATTTTATTAGATTTTTTTGAGTATTATGGTTGTTTTTGGTTTTTATTAGTTATGATCAAATACCTCAAAATTGATTCCAGATTTTAAGGAGAAGAAGCAAAAACAAGATCAAGTTGATTTCCATGCTTCAGTAATTAAAAATATTCAATTATTCCCCATTCTCAATGTAAATAACTCAATAGATTGATAGACACTGAGCCAAAGCCAACCAAAAATAGTATGTGCTATTCTCATTAGTCATTTATTTTCTCAACCTTTTCGTGTGATATTTTTGAATATTTTAAACAATTAAACTCTCAAATCCAATAATTTTGAATGAAAAATGATCAATATACAGACAAATGATTCGCCTCTTAAGCCAACCATTCAATTTATTTAATTTAAACATGCTAAATCATTGAGTCCATTATTGGAGAACCTTTTTAACAATTGAAATTAGCCAATTTAGTCCGGAGATATAATTTAAAAAGAGAAACATGGGAACGTGCCTAATAAAATTATGTTTCTTATTGTCTTTGGAATTAATTTCTGGAGGATTGTGTGGGGATGGTTCCAGATTATTTTCGGGAGAACCAATTCAATCAATATTAGAGGGCACACTATCTTGTGAGAATAAAACTTTTATTCAAGAGACTTCTACATGTGAAAAGACTAAAATTATTCATTTTGAGCAAGGAAATGTAGTTAAAGCGGGACTAAATGAGTTGAAGAATTGTTGTTTATAAAAGTGAACTTAAAAAGAAGCATGGTAGAACAAGAAAAAGGAATAATATTTAAAATAAATACTTCCTTTAGATCGATGGATTTAGAATGTCAGATTAGAGAAAGACCAGGGAGAGTATGATGAACTGTGAAGGGAAGAATCAAAAGGCTTCAGCCTGGGAAAAATCGAAGTGCTTCTGCTCGCAAATTTATAGTTTATTCAAAATAAAAAACAAACAAATTACCAAATACTCAAATATCCTTAACAATCATGAACAAACTCCTCACCTTCGTCCCTATTCTCCTCGTCCTCACCCTCGGTGCTATTGCAGTTGCTAACTACCATTAAGGACCTCTCTCAGCTTCCTTGACTGTCAACTAAGTCACCTTTGATGCCCTCAGAGCTTGCCAAGGAAATGTCCCTCAATTCCAATGCAACACCATTGACAGCGACTCCGACTTCTCCCTCTGCCAAAAAGCTGCCAACAACTTCGCTTTGATCGCCTCCATTGGATCCACTGTTCCCGCTTGCGCTGCTTACACATAGCTCTTCAACTCCGGTAAGGCTCAAGATTTGATCAACTAAAACGACAACTACTACTCTTGTTTCACAAGCAACACACTCCTCTCTGCTGTCAGAGTCAGCCCTATTTACTACAGCAATGTCTTCGCTCCCAAGTACCTTGCTTGCGCTAACATTTCTCTTTGAATTTGAAGATCCAGCAAAATTTGAGTTCTTTATGTTCTCATGTGTGTTAGTTAATAAAATAATCGAAACTTACTTTTTCATCCCAAAAAAATAACATTTTCGAGAAAGATTTGCATGAGAAAGTACAAAAAAATAATAGTATTTAAAGATTAAAGAAAGAGAAAAGACCCTTACTTTTCTTTACTTTACTTTATGAAATTTGGAAAATCAAAAATAATCATAAATGCAAGAGATAAATAAGATAAGAGATTGGAGAGAGAGTAAAAAGATATTTAGTAATGTAAAGATTTTTTGAGTTTTTAGCTTACATAATTAAAAGCATTGGCTATGTGCGTGCATCTTTGGGTAAAATCTCATTAAATAAATGATGATTTTTATGGAGTTTCAGAGTATATTTCAAAATAATTATACTGCCATTGTTTGAAATACTTCAAATTGATAAAAAGGGAACAATTTCAATTTGGAATGCCTGTTCTCATTAAAAACCAATTTCACTTTTATTTAAGACAGCTCCAATTTACTTCATCAATTATCAATTGAATTTCTGATGTCTTTAGTAAAAACACAAAGAGTTGTGACTTTCCTTTTCTTTTAATTGATAATTAAGTATTTTTGTTTTTGTTTTCAAACTCTTTTTTTTCAATTAATCTTCTCTAAAAACAAGAAACTGTAGGGATTTTGATCCATTCTTTAATCAATTATTTATTCATAGAAATATGGTTGATTTTGTATTATATTTATTATGATATGAATGGAAATGTTATTGAGGGGGTAACAATTATATTTTCTCAATATCCAGCGCATGTAATCATGCGAGGAACGTAGTTCTGGTTGTAGAAAATTTGACTTTGGTAAGCTTGCTTGAGGACATCGGCGGAGAGGAAACATTCATAATAGTAGTTGTTTCCATTGATGGGGTCAGATGCAACGGATTTAGCGAGATATGCAAGATACTTCTTGCAAGCATCTGTGAGCAAATCACCATCAGGGTAGGTTAGTCTGGACACACCATAAGAGGCTCCGTAGCATAAAGAGAGCTCATTGTCATCGTCCTTGATGTTTAAGTCACATTCGAAGTAGTCTAATTTATCAATACATGAGTTTTTCTAGAAGAAAGTTGTGGTATTGGAAGAATTAGCTAAATTTCCATTTTCAGAGGTTTAGCCAACATAAACCAAGGTGCCAAAGGTAGCAATGGCAAGCATAGCCAAGGTTAGCAGAACTGCAGATTGTGCTTTCATTTAATTATGTGTTAATTGTTTTTGTTTCTTCTTTTGTTTTAAATTGCTGTTTATTTCTTTTATTATTTTCCTAATCCTTCTACTTCCACTTCCTATTTGAGATAAGAATATTCCATGATTTCATTGTTGAGAATGTAACAACAACAATAAATAATAAAGAAAGCTAAAATTATTACTTAAGTATTTTAGAAGAGTTGCCACTCATTATTACTAATATTGTCCTTTCTCACTCTCTCTTGTTTGAATACAATTTGTAAAAAAACAATTTACATTCTCATAAACAAGATGCTTAAATTCTTAGTTATTATTTTAAGAATCTAGCTTTGTTTATTAATGAAAACAACAAATAAATGTTAAAAGAGATATACAATGCACTCCTAAAAGAGTTAATTATTATAAGACTTTACAGAATATCTCAAAAGTTGATTAGATAATGTAATGAAATTGTGTCAGAATAGAGAGAGTGACACAACTTATTCCAAATATCTTTCTTAATATTGATAAAAATTACTGAATAATAAATCCACGCTTTCCTTTCGTCTAGTCATGTAGGTTATCCTTAAAATAATGATGATTTGCGTTGTTGAAGTCAGAACTAAAATGAGACCCTGCGCCTTTTTTTAAGGGGGGTTTATTCGAAATTGGCAATTTTTTGTAGGTAAATGAATATCATTTTTCAAAAAAGAAAAAAATAATTCAATACATTATCCAAAAATGAACACATCAAGAGTTTAATGGTTGCTAACTCAGGTGTTAACGAGGACGCAAGCATAAGGTGGCCTAAATCATGTTGGATTTAATTCAAATTGAGTAAAAAATAATCTTATTTTGGGCAATTCAAGCTAATATTCAGCTAGAATAAGCAAACAAGAATTGAAATTAATCCCTTTTGCCATTATTCATGACAAATAGATAAAATATTACAGCTCACACAGTTGGGGGGGGAATCTGTTTATTATTTTTTGGATTAAATAAGAGAAGATGTTGTGTTTTTAAGTTTTCTGTCAAATAAAAAAGGCTGATTACAAATGATGAATGTCCTTTGAAAGCAGAGTGAAGGACCATCTCACAAATGGTTTTTTTAACTAATTGTTTTTTAAAAAGTTTTCAAAATTTACATATGGATTCTTTTTTTCGTTTATTTGCATTGTTTCTGTGAAACATCAATAATTTAGCACAAATTCTATTATTCCAGCCTAAAATAACTGTTTTAGTTTTAAATCATAGCCGATTGATTAGTCTTGTTGCACAATAATTTTACGCTAAACAAGTAGATAAATGTCCATAATAGATAGTAAGCACTTGAACGAATAAACACCATCGAAATGGAAAGATAATTATTATAGAATGGTTGTAAAATTCAAAATAAAAGAAAATCTTAAGTATGTGCTTGAAATTCATAAATAATTGAAGAGAATTAAATGAGCAGTAATCGTATTTATTGCTTATTTTTGTTTTGTGTTTTTTTGATTCTGAAAAAGATTTAAAGATTTAAATGAAAAAATTGGTAGCCAGCTGTGGAGTGGACTGAGTTAATTTTCAATCAATAATAGAAAGCAAACCTAATTATGCCAGAACGAAATGATAATCATAATGATATCGCGGGAAAAAATAGAAGAAGAAGAAAAAATGTAGAAAGTGAGAAAAAAATCTTTAATTGCTTATATTTTGAAGGTAAAACTTAGATAATTAGTTTAGCTGGGAAAAATTATTTAAAAAAAAAGAAGCGAGAAATATAGCAAAATATTGAAAAAAACACCTAGAAAGGAGGAGGATGCCTTTTAAGAATACCTAAGACATCGACAAGACACCTTCCGATTCTAGATACAACACCTACATGTAAGAGAATCTCGAGAATAGGCAGGTTATCCACCGGGATATTCTCGTGATCAACGATTCTAATGACGATCGAGTTCTCACAGAGGATGCACCTCTTTACGTGGATTCTTCTGAGAATGTCTACTTTTAAGAGCTCATTTCTTATCTTCGAGGGTAGAATCTGATTTTGCCAGGAAGTAGTATCTTTTTCTTTGACGTAGAGCGCAATGTCTTCGTTCATTAAGGGCGAGAACCTGTGACAGTGAGTACAATGATCCCACTCAAGAAATTCAGCACGAAGGAAGAAATCAAGATAAAGTTCAGACCACAAGAAACAGCTAAGATTTATGGTAGCTCTTCACATAACATGTTCAACTCAAACATTCCTCATCACCAAGCATGCTAGAGTTTCCCTTAGAATTTTCATCACATGCAATCTTCGATGTCAGGGTCTATGATGCTGCAAGGAGATTCCGCATTTTGCATACGAGGACCAGGATTTGGATCGTCATCGATAGGGTTCTCTTAAAATGCATCAACTTTAGAGCAGTTTAAGCAGCACAGTTAGTAGCAATTCTAGTAAAGTATCCTTGGATAGTTGAAAGCAGAAGAAGATGATGACGATGATGATAATCGTGAGATGTGTTCGAAGGCTATTCCACGAGAAAAGAGAGTCAAAGAAAGGAAAATTGGGTACGTTTACGATCGTGTTCTAGAATGGCGCAGATATTACGAAATGGGAGTTCCTAATGAAAACGGAAGGCTTTAAAAAGTGAATCTCGATATCGCTGCGAGTCTTGTTGGGTTATCTCGCAAGACCTTAGATGATTACTACAAGTACATTCGAAAAGCAGAACAATTCCACTTTGATTTTAAAGGCAGAGCGGATGAGAAAATAGGAGTGCTTAGAAATTTTGTCAGAGATCGACAAAAGCGACTGAATAAACATGATCTAGATGAACCTTCCGATGAACTCTCTCCCAAGATTGAGGATGCTCAGATTCAAAATAACAGTAGGAATAATAGCAATGATGAGAATGTTCATACTATTCTCAGTCCAGGAGGAGGAAATCATCACCACTCTATGGTAAATTCTGAGAGAATCGTTTCAAGTAGAAATAGTTTACCATCAAATCTTTCTCCACCACCTCCTTATGCGCATGAGATACATTCTTGGAAAGACTTAACTTAGAATTAAGCCTTTGCTGATGCATCGGCATGTAGTTTTCATGCTTTTCCAAATGCTCCAGAGATGATCGAAGAAGAAGGACAACATCAGATACAAGTACAAGGTTAATAGATAACAGATAAAAAAGAATCTCCTGCTGAAGCTGGAATAGTCATTTCAGGCGAACAAAAGAGCGAACAGATCACTCAAGCTGTCAAAGAAGAATACAACAGTTGTGGAGCATCACCTGAGAACACACAAGTTGAAGAAGAGGAAGTTGAAGAAGAATTAAATTTCCTGAATAATCAAGAAATGGGGGATCTTCAGCATGACGAAGATTGAAAGTGAGTTTGAAGGACAATACAAAAGCAACTGTGAACCATGCCATCAAGATAAAGGCGACAAAACCACTTTCTTCCCCCATATTTCAACAAAATATGAAGCTTAAACACATTAAATTTAAATCAAAATTCTAAATTAAACTAACCTTGTTTCTCTCTCTCTCTCAGAGATTATTTATTTTATTGTTATTTTCTGAGAGTCTTATTTTAAAGATAGTTCATTACCTTCAGATTCAAGATCGTTTAGTAAAATTGAGAAAAAAGAAATTAACTTTTCTGAGCCTTGCTTAGGTAACCGCGGAAGACTTACAATTGCAAAAGAAAGAAATTAATCCCCTCCCCCCCCCCCCAGCTTTCTATTAATTAATCTTTTAATCGGTTGCTCTCTCTTTCTTTGTTAGAGTATGTCTAACTCAAGCCTATAATAATTGATTAAAAAACTGAAAAATTATCATTTTAATCGTTGGGATACATAACACACCACGAACTATGCTGAGCAGAAACAAGAAGCTGGATAATGAGAAATCAGTTTATTCTCGAATCCAGGATCAGATTAAGCTGAGTTCCTTCCAAATCATCAATGAAACA
>Ga0302271_10002879_pt1 | contig 15081 bp, 6 predicted proteins | sample III_Bog_N1_1_FD_198767 | JGI IMG/M metagenome (GOLD analysis project Ga0302271, IMG submission 198767) | Peat permafrost microbial communities from Stordalen Mire near Abisko, Sweden - III_Bog_N1_1 | ecosystem: Environmental > Terrestrial > Soil > Wetlands > Peat | place: Sweden: Abisko... | reverse complement strand
CTTAAGAATTCTCGAAAAGTGTGTGATCTTCTTAAACAGCTAATCTCTTCCAATAATTAATTGCTGCTCTTGAGATAGATTAATATTCTCTAGACCCTGTGGTTGATTTAGTGAGAAATTGAGCTAATAACTAGGTTTCCTAAAATATCTCTTTAGTTATTTAATAGAACAGCAGCTGATTTTTTATTTCTTGAAGCAAGTTAATCTTTCCTCTCCTTTGAACTCGATCATTAATTGAACAATACATACATAATAACAACTATTAATTAACTTCATTTTCATTTTGTTTCAGTGATTTTGAAATTGATTCTTAAATAAAATATTGATATCTTTTATTCATAATACATAATCCAATAATCATGGAATTAAATGATCTTGAAAGCTAAAAATGGTAAAATTAGCATAAACCACATATTTATTATTAATAAAAATCAATTTATTTATTTTATTTATCTTTCAAAACTAAACGAATCTGAGTTATTACAGAGAATAGAGAGAGAGATAGATGAATCAGCTAGAAAGACAAATATTACGTACTATTGATAAAAGGCGACAAAGAAATAAATATAAATTAGATATTAATGAGGGAGCATATTAGGTAAAGAAAATCTGAAAGATTATTGAAATTAATTTGTAATAGTCGCCAAATCAAAAATTAATTAAACAAATAATAAATAAAGGAAAAACCTATTATCTCAAATAAGACAAATATGTCCTAAGTTGGTAAGGTAAGTGAGTTCCTGTCAGTGATCGTGTAGTTAGCAAATTAAGCTGCTAAGATCATCCATAGTATCTAAACAGGAGGATTGAAAGATGAGAAATGGAAGGGGGAAAATGATCCAATGACTGTTGCTGATGTTAAAGCGCAGACACTTATCCTCAAGGGAATCAGATAAATATATCCAAAAATCAAGATAGTTGGTGAAGAAACTGTAGAGTAAATAAACTATTTTTGTTTTTTTTAAGCCCACACACACAATTTTATTTACCATTTAGTTTTGCTTTTTGATAACTTTAGATACGAAGGTGATTTAGGGTTTGATGTTACCAAGCTGAATGTAAATCTAATCCCTGAGTAGTATTTCTTGAAAGGTAGCTCCAAAAATCTGTTTAATGTTGAGGATGTAGTTGTCTGGGTGGATCCCCTGGATGGAACATTATCATATGTAAAAGAAGAATATGATGCAATCACAACGTTAATTGGGGTATCACTCAACAATCAACCTCTCATGGGGCTGATTAGTTAAATCTATCAAGTCGATAATCATGGAAAATACGTATTTGCTCCAAAGATTTTCTTTTCGCATGTCGATATTCCGAGTGTGTTCTATGCATACGGTGAAGAACTCGATGAAGAAGAACGAACAAGCTGCCTTCCTTATGAGCTAAAATTGAAAAAGAAACCCATTAATCCAATGGATAAGCTCATAGGATCAACATCTAAGCATCGAGTCAAGCCGCATGCACTAGAGTTCATCAAAAAGTAACTCAACCCAGTTTAACTGATCTAAACTGGCGGATCTGGAAAAAAAGCATTGCTAGTCCTTGAACAATAAGCTGATTTCTGTGTTCATCTAACTGGAAAAGCTAGTCGATGGGATACACTTGCTCCTGAGGTGCTATTAATCTGTGCGGGCGGGTAATTCTCTGATATACAAGGGAATAAGTATAAGTACGATCCTAGTCTTAAATCATACTGCAATATTCATGGAGGAATCTATACATTAAGACAAGAAGTGAATGAGTTTATCATCAGCAAAACAAAAGACTTTGTCCTTGATCAGTGAAAGATTTTCTTTGAAGAGAAAAGCACAATAAAAAAAAAGAAACAAAGGAGAGAGAGAGAGAGATAAATATGATTGAATATGTTTGTTTTAGAGAAATTAATTGCTTTTTGAGATAAATCATTACATTCTTTTAAATGTAAAATTTGTAATCTAAAAAGTGAGAAAATTTATTATGAATTAATGAGAAAAGAAGATTAAAGAATTAAATGAGAGATTATTGATTCTTTTTTTTTTGTGGCGAAAGAACAGAAACACAAACACCAAACAGGGGGGGAAGATAAAACAAGAACTACTCATAAAAACCAAATCAATTCGAACCTCAATTTATGTTTTTTTTATAACATTAGTTAAATTAGATATATAATCATTCGCAGCTAGTATTTAATAATTTGTAATTTCATTTGCAAATCTTTCTTCGCAAAACCAATTATTTTCATTCAATAAGTAACACAGACAAAAGAAGATAATAACTTGAATCTTTATGAAAAGTACATCATTGTATTAACCAAGCAATCACTCAAGTCATCCAGGCAAGATATCTACAATACACCGCTAATAAAACAAAGGAATCTTGTTTTCTCAACCAAACAATTACAATTCAAATGTGCTGCTTGAATAAGCGAGATAGTCATTTCACAGATCACTGGATTAAGAAGAAATATCTTTGTCTGCAATCCAAGATAAGAAACTTAAAACACTCAAAGATCCAAATAGCAATAAACTTGCAACAATATTCTAAATTTCAAGAGAAAAACGATTTATTTCCCTACCACAACCATCGAAATGTTTATTTGCTGAAGGCAAAATGCTGCATACATTCGCAAATTATACGAAATACACTTTGAAATCACCTTCTTCAATGTTATGTTAAAAGAACCCTCCACGTGAGGATTTGACTTCGACTTAGAATATCAAAGGAAAGGGCATGACGATGATGGACAAGACTCCTTCTTCTTCTAAAATAGAATTTTTCCCTTAAACAAAAGTAACAAAGAAACACAAGTACATTTCTAGGATTAAATCAATTAATTTTGTTTTTGTTTCTCAATAACAAAGACACCCGCAGACAAGCCAGAATTCAAAGATTTTCACTCATTATAATCTAGCAGCTTTGAAAAAAGAGCAAACAATATGAATTTAACGAAATCTACAATGATTAATCATAAAACAGAATCATCTCCATTTGAAGATAAGTTATTCTCACCGCCATCTACAAGCACAAACTTCCAAAGCTTTGACAGCCACGAAGAAACAAGAAAGATGGTCTCAAATATGCCGAAAAGGAGAGCAGTACCATCATGGAATAGCACTAACAATAGTAATTTCAATGTGTTAAGTTAAAAACTAAAATAAGATAACATAAACGATATTTTTCCTCGAAGCCCTCAAGTTCTGCCAGCTAAATACTTCTCTACTGCTGATAAATTAAGTAAAATTCCATTGTGTTTCACAGGGCAATCCATCGAGAGAGTAGCATAGAAGTAAAAGTAATAATTTTCAAGCACTCAAGATTTTCGTAATTACGCTGTAACAAAAGAAACGCAAGCAAGTGAAAGCACCAGCAGCAACAATAAAATCGTTTAGTATTCAAATCGAGAAGTTCTTGAAGATTTGAGAGATATTCAAAGCAGATTCTATGAACTCAAAGCGTAGATTTTCCAGAGCATCACAAGTAATGGAAATTGGTTTGTTTAGAAACTAGAAGACATTGCTACTGGGAATTAGCAAATTAACATCAAGGCATTTGGGAATTTTATCGTTGAAATATCTAGACAAGCACTGTATTCTTGCACGAAAAGTTTAGTGAAAATGGAAAAATAAACCCCTAATACTAGCAATAACGCATTTTCATTGTCATTTAAACTCAACGAAGTTATCAACAGCAGATTAACGAAAATCTTCATTGAGTCACTACGATCTGTTGGTTGTACGGCTAGTTCTTCCGTGAGTTATAATATAATTCTCAATTACTTCGAAAATGAATGCAAAAAGCATTGTGTAAATAATAATAATTTAACAATTTAGATTTCTTAGAAATTACAATAACAAATCTTAGATAACTGTCTAGCTAATTTACTTAAATAAGACATTGGTATAGATGGTACACAATTGAAGAGATATTATTAAGAAATATAAGATTTCTGGGAAGGTTTGTTGCAAAACAATGAGCAAAGTTTGATGTAGATTATCAGATCAAATAGCAACATAATCAAAAAGAATCTAACTCTAACATTGTTTTTCTTTATGAAATATGCATTAATGATAGCATTATGCACTGAGAGGCAATTGAATAAATCAACTCGATGCAAGATAATCAAATAATTTGAGAAAATAAGAGCAATATTATTTCCTGAGTTACTATTCGCGACAAATTTAGTAATTTCATAATTCAAATAAGAATTCTTGAAACATCCTAAGACATTACAGACATTTGAAGATCCCCATAAGAATAATAGCACTGAAGAAGAAGGTAGTTTTAGTGCTAAACAAATTGGATCTTTGAATAATTCTACGATTATTGAAGGGATGGTGGAGAATACTACGAGAAATTAAAAAATCCTTAATTCTTCTAGTTTAAGCTTTCATTAATAGAATAGGAGTTTGTCTAAGGTGGTGATGCCAAATAGGACAATTCCTTCTTATCTGCAGAACATATCGTCGTAGATGGTTTAAGCATTAAGCGGAAGAAAGAAAATAAGTTTGCTAATTTCATATTTAGAACGGTATTCAAACCCAGCGAATTCAGAGACTGCATTGAAGGAAATAGCAGAGATAATGAAGGAATCGATGATTTAGTCTCTTGTTCGTACATCTGATGAAACTTTTGAGCTTTAATAGAAAGATTTAGAGTTTAAAATGACATTTTTTTAGCATATTAATGATCTTGAAATCTTAGAAGATTCGTTTTCAGAGGTATTTTAGTTTATTTAGCTTTTCAAGAAATGGATTGCTGATAAAATAAGTCTTGAAATCATCTCAAGTTAAAGTTAGGATAACAGTAAGGATCAAATCTCATTTAGTGAGGACTCATTGTATTATAGATTCTTGGAATATCTGATATTCACTTTAGCATCGAAAGATGAAATTTATTCGGTTTATGACATCGACGCAGCTAAGAGAGTATTCAAAATTGAGCCTAAACCGTTTAAGCTTCTTCTCAGTGAACTCGCTTTCTTTCTGTCTTAGAATAATTTCCCTAAATAACCAATTAAATTGCTTATCGTTTATGTTCAGAAAATGTCACTTGTTTTGTGAACATTTGATGATGCAAAATGTGTATTTTGTTCTTTTTTCTGGCTCTTCAAAGATGTCTTTCCTAACTAAAAATCTTTGCAAGATTCGATGATAAATATGTAGGGAATGTACATAAGTTGATTTGTTAATCTTGAATTCTAATTTGTTAATGATGTTAATTGTATGATAAGAAGTGTGATTTATATTATTTCAAGCAGGCATATGCATTGCTAGAATAAGTAAATTTTAATTAAAAACAAAGATTCTAATTCAATTTGAGAAATGTTGTTTTGTAATAGCAATCCTATCAACTTATAATATCATAATTAATTCCTCTTCTTCGAAGTTCTTCAATCAATTCTTCAGAAGGATTATTTTAACATTCTCTCTTCATTCCTGTACTCTCCAAAGATTTCCTGTACAATCTAATAAAGAAAAAAATAATCAAATTCACCGAATATTAATATTAAACTATTGATATGTATTATTCCCTAAAATATTTTACCCTGTTTAACACTGGTCGAACACCGCAACATTTTCCTTATTATCTCTTGTATTTGCAAGATATTATTAACTATTGTAGCTATGGCAGTTATTATATTCCTATGTAGAATTGTTTTTATCACTCTTTTAAGCGCATTCATTGAATTAGATCTTTAATAAATGACTTTTTTACCCATATTAATCAATCTAAAATACTTTTGAAGTTCTATTTTCTTATGTAGAATTCAGTGATTGTATTTCCATGTTATCAGATTAGTTGTTTCTGGACCCATTCAAGCCTTCTAAAATTAACATTTACACTCTCTCAAACGGCTTACCCAAACCACCAGTAGAATGTTACTCAGATTATCTACTCTGTGTAGTCGTATTCTACATAGCCTTCATTGATGAGAAGCTTTTCGAGCTGCTGCTAGCCATGGAAGATAAATTCAAATCTTTAATCTTTAGAATTGATTATTATTTTTCTGGACTACAACTGTTACTTGTGCTGTTACTGAAATTACATTCTTGTTCAACTAAAATCGCAGAGGAACAATTCTATATCTTCGGGATTATCTTACAGTTATTATTTGTTATTTAATTTTTAGAGTTTTAAGAATTAACTAATGAAAGATCTACTTCTTAATAAGAGATGTTTTCTTTTTGATTTGATTGCTTGGTGTTGCTGCTTTGCCTTAACAATTTCAATGAAGATCGTAGAGTATTCTCCTTCTTAATTGATGATTTATTCACTTCTAAAATAGTATTTGTGTTTTTACTATTGCTAAGATTCACATTCTTATTCCGTTCAATCGAAGAATACCGATTACTTGCTCTCAACGGTAATTCTCTAAGAACTGAAGGACAAATCGTTGTGCATTGAGAGCTGCTCAGAATAGTTTTCCCAACATCAATACTTGTTGAATTATACATTTCTTTCTGATATTTTGTATGATTCAATTAACTTGTTTGCTTAAATTGAAGTGCTCGCTTAACCTTATCCATTCGCTGCTAGAATTACCTTATTTTTTCAAAGACCTACTCTTCCTCCTCCTAATCTGATATCAACTCATCCTTTCCAATATCATTTTATGTTGACTATTTTACAATTTTCTAAAAGGTAACATCAGAAGAAGAAAAAAACAATAATTTTATGTTAGAATAGCAATAATGTAAAATTTACTGCTTGAAGTTATCTAACTTGTAAATTCAGTAGATCTATTGAAGTCTACTAGCTATCTAGAATCGTGAAGATCTAAGAAAACCCTTCTTCTAAGCGAAAATCAATTTGACGTTAGATTTCTTATTTCATTAATTATAATTATTATGATTCTTGTTGCTGGTTTTCATATGTTTGTTGAGATTTCTTGCTCTACTATAATTAAGAATTCGTATTGTTATTTCTGATAATATTCTTATTGTCGTTCATTTGAAGCCATCGTCTAAAACGTTGGGTAATTTCTAAAATCTTCGACCAACGTAGAATGGTTTTATTCTTAACTCGACAGAATCGGATGATGATTGATAATCTAGTTTTCATCAGTATTTAGGTTGACATATGAGAGTAAAGCCGTTGCTTGTTATGTTTTGCCTGTTGTCTATTAGATACTTGGAATTTATGTGCAATTCCTATCACTTTCATGCGAGAAGTTGATTCTGCTGTTTTGTTTATGCTACTGATCATTTCTCCATTTTAATTTGTCTCTGTATCGTTTACTTTCTGAGACTAATTCTTCTGTGAAATGAATCTAATGACAGGAAGATACACTGTTGTCGTTGTTGACACTGTGAGTGTTAAAGCTCTTGTTATTTATATTCCCATCCTCTTCTTCTTTAAAATGAATGTTATTTCCCTAGAGAGTGTCTTCAAACATTGCATTCTATTGTCCCTGAAAGAATTCGGAGGCATTCACAGTCGAAGAACCAACTGAGATCTACCCCTGTGTTTTGGAATACCGTTATTGTAGCAAATATTACTATTTCCCAGCAGATATATCCTCTTGTAAGTCTAGCTACTAAGAGAATTTAATCATATTTTCATGACTAACCCTTTCAAATAGCATTTCTAACTTTTCAAGAATAATTTCCTTGAGTTTTCCATTTGGTACCCATATTTTGTATTCTTTGAGACTCTTTTCATCTTTTATACTAGGAAGCAGAGCATTTGCTTATATGCACAAAGCTATCCCATTCGTATTAGGATTATCTTCTGGGAATAACAACTTAGCTGAAAGAAGATCTTTGAGATTGCAATTCACTCGTAGACTGTCTTCCAATCTACGCCACTGTATATTTGTTGTGAAGGAATAGCGTTGATTAAAGTTAGAAATGTAAATTACTTCATTGATTTACCTCTTTTGGATGCTCAATGTCATTTAGATCAACATCAATTGCAAATATCTGCAGAAGACTCTTTGTACTCTCAATTAATTCGATGGCTAGTATTCTGCTGATGGATCCAACAACCATCCCAGACATTCTGAGTTCTTAAAGTGATTCACTACCGATTGCACCTTACAATAGCCTCTCAACAGATTCAAAGTCATACGGATTATATGAGATATCTAGTTGTTGTATGGTTTTGTTTCTAAAAAAACAGCAAAAAAGTTGAATTAATAAAGTAGGTTTTTTTCATAATAGTTGTTAATTTACTGCTGGAGAAATGCCCCAATTGAATCATATTTGACTTGATTTCTGCTGAAGTCTAGTTGTTTAATTGAAGGATGATCTTTGAAGCATTCGCAGATCGACTACACTCCGATTTCAGTTAAACTACAGGAAAAAGAAATGAAACAACAATCAGATTTTATTGAAATCTTTTTAATCTTTTCATTCCATTTATTTTCTTGTATTTTTCTGGTATTCCTACTTGTTCGCTGAAAGAATAAGTTCTTGAAGGGAGTTATTATTATTCTCAGTAAGGGATTTCGCAAGCAAGACTACAGAATTGTCATCAAGTGCGCATTATGTTATCGAAAGTGTCAAGAGAGTATTGTTCTAAGATAATCCCCATGAAAGAGCTGTAATATTTTATCTCGTTAGGTATTGCTAAATCGCTTGAATTCTTAGCTGGAGTAGCTAAGGTAGCTAACAAGTCAACGCAAAACTAGCACTTAATAGTTCACGATCGATGATGGTTTGTTACACTAAATCAGCTGTTTCATGCTAAGGTAAATTATTATGTTGTGATCAAAGTGAAAATGATAATTAATCAAGACTCACTTTGCTGGTGCTGCTGCTATTGATGTTCAACATAGAACTCTTTCTGTCAATAACTTCAATCACTCCATCGCTTGCTTGAATTCCATTATCAGTGCAGAATTGCTGGTAAATAATTTAAAAGAGAATGATGTTCAGTTGTAGTAAAATATCAAGAAAAATGACTAACGTATCAATAATAATATTGTGTGACAATAAAAAATAACTTTATCAATGATCTCTTACAAAGTATTCTTCTTTAATCGATTACTGCTTTGAATCCATTGTCTTTTAGTCTGTAATATCGTTTTGATTCTTGTTTATTATTTTTGATCAAGATCTAACCCAAACTGAAAAAGCTTATGTTTTTTCAAATCCTCATTCCATTCAATACCAAATGCAACAAAAAACAAAACAAATCAAACTCAATCTACTTTCCAACTGCTCTTTCTCCCAATCAAGATGACTTCTATTTTTGAATTCTATCTGTTTAAAGATCATATTTCATCTAAGATTCATATTAGATTAGGACAGACAAAAATTCTCTAAAATAACAAACAGTCCTTAAAATCTTGTGTTATTATAAGCTTAAAATAGCACTTTAAAGATCAAATTCTAACTAAAATCTCTAAATCTTTTTAAGGAATCTCATAACGACAAAAAAATTGTCATTCTCATTATTGAGAAGAAAAAGATCAAATATAAAAAACACCTTTTCAAAAATAATTAATAGCTTACAGATTTGGAAGATAAACAGACTAAACAATAAGAATATTAGCAACAGCATAAGAGAACAAGAAGAAGAGGATTAAAGATTTATAAATTAGATCATTTCAAATAACTAAACTTAAAAGTTTTCTCTCTTTCTCTTGAATGTAGGCAGCTAGATGGGTCGATAAAGATTTCTTAGCTTAACGGCAGCGAGAACAAGATTACAAATTGCATCTCTAAAGAGTTGCAGAGATCAATCACCATAAGCGTTCACATACTGCGGAGATAGATACTTCTCGTATGCAAGAAAGCATCATGCAAGCGAAAGCTTTTAATGTCCATTTCAACAAAAGTGAGAGAAACCAAATTATCAGTAAAGGAAACATGCATTTATTAGAGAGATTACTGTCTATCTAAGAAGGTCGAAATAAAGTACATAATAACTCTCCATTTCGTGTTGACTCACAGCCAACTGAACGACTTACCAACAACAAAAGAGCTCTTGAATATAAAAGATACTAAGATGCACTCTAAATCACTTAAGAAAATAGATCCATAGCATAAAGAATTCTCGCTATCAAACCAATTTTCTCCAGAAACCAAGTCAAATCAGACATCAGTTAGTATGAAAAAATGAAAGAGCAACTGTAAAAAGTTAAATTACATAATAACTCCAGTAATCTACCGCCTTTAGCTCCAAAATCTAAGCTAAATCAGAAGAATCAAGTTCTTATGTAACACTCTAATATTGACATAGCAAATCTTGTTGTGGAGTCTCAAGTAGTCAAGAAAAAGAAGAAAAGAAGACACAGAAAGAAAAAGAGAATCAATCCAGAGTTGTATAATGATCTCTTAGAAGATTTACAATAATCTGAATATATGAACTCTTAGATACATGGATCTGCAATGAGCTAACCTCAGTAAGCTAATTCTTTACCTCCCGAATTCAATAACAATATTAATAAAATTTCAAATATTTCTCTGCCTCCGTTGAAATACCCTACTGGCTTAACAGATGAGAAGATCAATACCAATCCGCTTCTTGCCAAAAAATATTCGAGATCGCTAAGTGTAGCATCGAATAGCAGTGGCAGGAATTAGAGAAATAACATTAGTTAGTTGTATTAATAAAATTAGTTACAAGAGAGAATTATTGGGAAATAGGAAGAATAGAAGCAATAATAAGGTTAGTAGATAAAGCCATAATAGTTGGAATAATTAGAAGAGGGATAAGAGGTAGGTAGATAAAAAAATTAAGAAGAGAAGTAAGAGGAATAGAAATAAATATCAACTTCGAAATTATCTTCATAAAGAAGCTTAAAATAGGAAAAATAACAAAATATGCAGGCAAATTTTAGTGAATCTTAGTCTTAGTAGTAGTATTATCAGCAGCAGCAGCAGTAGTAACAATAGCAGTAGCAATAGCAGTAGTAGCAGCAGCAGTAGTAGTAACAGTAACAGCAGCAGTAGTAACAGTAAGAGTAGCAGTAGCAACAGTAGCAGTTGCAGTAGTAACAGTAGCAGTTGCAGTAGTAACAGTAGCAGTAGCAGAAGGAATAGCAGTAACAATAATATGAAAAAATATCTTAACAATCTAAGGTTTAGTCTTAACAATCACAATCATAATAAAATCCTTATGCATCCTAAACATAATCAAACTCACAAAAGTATTAGGAATCTTGAATTTTTATGAAGTAAATTCATGTTGTTTTAATATGAAAATAATAAATTGCAATTGTTTATAAAATTGATATATTTCTTTTTGCTTTTACAGTCAACAATTTGTTTGAAATCAAACTATTTTAGCAAAAATACTCTTGATTTTATTTCTTGAAAAGCACTTTCCAAAATAATATGATTGATGATACACAAACACACACAATAACTAGCCAGCAACAAATTCAAAAAATGATATGAAAGAAATATGTTATTTTAATCAACATAGTTTTATCAAAAAAAAACAAATGAACAAATTGGCGGGATAGAATTTCTTTAAAAATATTATGAAATTTTACATAACAAACAAAAGCGAACCCTCCCTAACAAAAAAGAGAAACTTAAAAACAAAATAACTGGTTAACATTCAATCTCTATTTATTCAATTAACAGGGTACAATATGGAAGTGGAGAATGAACCAACTGAGAAGATCATTGGTAAATACAAGATCTTATAAGAAGTAGGAAAAGGTACTTATGGTGAAGTGTACAGAGCCTTACACGTTGATACTAAGGAAATTGTTGCTCTGAAAAAGACTATCACGAAAGTAAAAAGTTAGCTGATTTGATGTATTGAAAAAAGATGAGAAAATGTTTGAGATAAGAAATAGTTATTTTAGCAAGAATTATGAAAAACAAATAGATAATTTTTACAATTTTTAAATCTGATAATTGTATTTTTTGCAGCTAGCTAATGATGGCATACCTAGTTCAGCATTAAGAGAGATATCCTTGCTGAAAGAAATCAACCATGAAAATGTAGTTGTGTAAATATTTTGATTTGTTCGTGATGATGATGAAAAGAAGTGAGTTGAGAAAAAAACTATGAATGTTAATTTGCTTTTCAATAGATTGAAAGACATATTCATTTAAGACAATCTACTTTATCTTGCATTTGAGTTTGCTGATTAAGATCTGAAGAAATATCTAGACTTAAAAACAAGAGATCATGCTACTTTTTTAGATGAAATCACTGTCAAAAAAATAGTCTATTAAATGATCAGAGGCATTGCTGCATGTCACACGAGAAGAACAATGCACAGGGATCTTAAGCCTTAAAATATTCTCATCGATAAAGATGGTAAAATAGAAAGGGAAATGGTTAAGAAATTGGATAATCTTTCGAAAGAATTTTGAAATATTTTGTTTTTGATTTACTCATAGAAAAAGTGAAAATAGCTGATTTTGGATTATCTCGTACATTTTGTATGCCAATTCGACCATATACACGTGAAGTTGTGACTTTATGGTACCGTCCTCCTGAGATTCTTCTTGGTGCGTTAGATTATTGCACTCCTATTGATATGTGGTCAGCTGGTTGTATTATGTATGAACTTATTGTTAAAACGCCACTTTTCTAAGGAGATAGTGAAATCGGATAAATCTTCAAAATATTCCAGTAAACAAATAAGAAATTAAAGAAGATTGCTTTAATTATCTTTTTTGTTGTTGAGGTGATTTTTATTGGTAAATGGAAATTGTTAATGATTGGTTTTGCAGGGTCTTAGGCACGCCTACTGAGTCTGAATGGCCTGGATTGAGAGATCTAACAGATTACAAGCCAACATTCCCTAGGTTCAGACCTTAGAAATTATCTGATATTATGGAAGCAGCAATTTAGAAATATAATCCTAAATATGTAGCTGATATTGCAGCTGTAGACTTATTGTAGAGATTGCTTTGCTATGATCCAATTAAAAGAATAACCGCAAAATCAGCTTTAAGACATGTAAGCACGCTTAATAAAAGTATTAAGAGTTTAAAATATTAATAGTTAATGTGTTGTTTTTTGTTATTTTCATTATTGGATAGCCATATTTTAACGATGTCCGAGCAATGTTTGAGGCATGAAGATAAACTAGAAATAAAGAAAAAGAAATTAGAAAATCAAGGAGAATTAGGAGTACATAAATAGTTAAAAGAACAAAGAGAATATTTTGTGTTAAACTAGTTGCATTTTTTTTACTGAAAATTTCTTCTTTTTTTGACCCAAAAATGCAACAAAATGAAAAACAATTCTTTCAAAAGCATGAATATTACAAACAATAATACAAATTGTTTTATGAATGGAGAATGAAAAGCACACAACATTATTACTATTGTTGGATTGTATTATCAGGAAAGGTAATCTTTTATCTGTAGGACAAAAACTACTATTCCATTTCTTTTCCCCCCCAAAACTTAAAAAAAATGATGCTAAATAGAATTATTTTTCATCCCAACATTGATTGATTGATGAATCAAAGACACCTAAGACATGATTTCGGATAACATACATATTTCTTTATTTAATTCTGCACCTTCTTGTTTCTTCTCATCAGTGAATCATCATCTATCCTATGAAAATTAAGGCGAATTGGAAAAATGAAATTTTAGCTCACCTTTTTATTTGATATACCTGGGATAATTTCTTCTTTTTTGAAACTCAACCAGAGACGAAAACACTTTGGGGAATGGCTATTATTTTTATGAACAATTCGATTCTTTATTCTTATTATCTAGATGTTTTACTTGAGATTATGTGTAGTCTTGGATGAGGTCAGAATGGCTGAAAACACAAAAAAATTATTGAGGATATTCATCAAATCAAGGGTGGGTAAATCTATTTACATTCTATGATCTTCCATAATCCATCGCTCCTGCTGCAGGTTCTCCTAAATTTGCTCTTCTTTGTCCTGGGAAATGCAAAAATATTATGATAAATAATAATTTTCTCAAATTTATTATCGTTTTCCGAATCTCTGTGAACAACAACAAGAATACCTGTGGGATCAATAATTTTCATGACATCGAATTGACCAGGAGCAGTATATCCAGCAGCTGGAGCATTGACCCTTCCTATTAGAAAAGAAATTTTTAGTTATTAAATGAATCTAACGGTTCAAAAATAGGAAAGTTTTTACCTTATCCCATGAACGGATCATTTTGGGTCTTTTAATATTGCGATGGTCTACCAACCTTCAAGGGTTGTCCCATCAGAGCGACAGTACCAAGGGCATCGAGTGCACGTGTTGCATCATCTGGTTATCTGAACTCAGCGAATCCGAAATTTCCTGTCAAAAAAAAAGCAAGATAAATTTGAAAATTTGCAGTTTTTCAAATCTTTATTCATGTTACCATCAGGACTAATCCAGATATTGACAACGGAGTCACCAGGCTATGATTTGAAAAACATCAATATTGTTGAAATATTATTACTGCAGTGTTCTGAAGAGCATCAAACCAAACGAACGAACTTACGGGCTGGAATAATAACGGGTAAGCACTAGCAAAAAAATTGTTTTTGTAATTTGATTGTTGTTTTACATCTTGGTTGATTTGGAGTTATCGAAGTGCGCTGTTGAGCATCAATTGGATCTGTTTGATTAATAGTTAAGGAAATTTTTTTAAATCTTTAACTAGAAGGGGTTTGTTTTTAAAGAAAACCTCAAAACTCCCCCTTCTTTCTAATTTTTTTCAGTATCTACCTTCTAGGGAGGAACTCCAGCAGGGATGTTACCAATGTAAAGTTTTCTATCACTCTTTGAACTGTGGGTATCCTGATTTGGTCTAGCCTAACGCATAGGAGGATTGTAAAACTCATTTGTAATACCTCCGGCCTAAAGTGCCATTTGTTGCTGCTAAAGTTGAATCTGCAATTCCAGTTATTGCTATTGAAGGAGCAAAGTAGCTGTGTCCAATGTCTTTCCAGTCTTCGGAGGGCTGTCAAATGTGAATCTGCTTCGACTACATGTTTGCAAATATAAAAAATAATCATATTAGTTTAAGATAATTAACCTGATAAAAATATATGAAAAATAATTATTTTGTGTTTTTCTTGAGTTGAAATTGCTCTTAATTTGAATGAGAAATTGCCAATATACCCTCCTCCAGCTTAAGGTGATCTTCTTCGGAGTGGTTTTGCAGATTCAGATGAAGACTTTTCTCTTTTTTGCTTACTTTCCTAAGATCT